>Ga0207422_1000154_pt1 | contig 263625 bp, 207 predicted proteins | sample MarCyaLeptolynsp_FD_187757 | JGI IMG/M metagenome (GOLD analysis project Ga0207422, IMG submission 187757) | Marine cyanobacterial communities from Panama - species 1 Leptolyngbya sp. (SPAdes) | ecosystem: Environmental > Aquatic > Marine > Unclassified | place: Panama: Panama City | collected... | reverse complement strand
TTCGTTTCACGCTTCCTTCCGACGGTCGGTCGCCCTTCCGCCGTTGCGCTTCCCTTCAGTCGCTGTGACCTGCTCCTGAGAGGACTCTCACCTCCAAGTCAGCGCCCATGCCGGGCGCACCAATCTGTCGGCCACGGGCCGACACCGACAGAAACCCCACATCCCCCAAAGGCCGATCGTTCCGAGCCCAAAGCCGAGGGGCGAAGACGATGGGGGGTGGGCGCCCGCAGTTCGGACCGCACGCTCGAAGGTTCATGCTCGGCACGACGCCCTGCGCCCGACGCCAGCGATCAGCGGACCGTATGCTTGAGGACGACCACCCCCCATCGCGTAGCCCCGATCCGCGCAAAACGTCAGTCCCAAACGCCCCCGTTCACAGAACCCCCGATCCGCGCAAGCGTCAGTCCCAAACGCCCCCGTTCGCAGAACCCCGATCCGCGCAAACGTCAGTCCCAAACGCCCCCGTTCACAGAACCCCCGATCCGCGCAAAACGTCAGTCCCAAACGCCCCCGTTCACGCAGCTCCGACCCGCGCATACACGCACCCTCACAAACACGAGCACAAGCCAACCGCGCACCCCGGAAACCAAGGCCTAGAAACACCAGCCCCGAAACGAAAAAGCGGGCCCCGAAGCGAAACGCTTGGGGGCCCTGCAGTTGGTTAACAACATGCCAGGAGAGTTACCTGGGCAGCTCCTTCAAAAGGTTGGGGTTGCTACATGGACTCATATCTTCATTCACCTCCCCTGGCTCAGGCCAGTACCCGGCAAAACGGCCCGCTCTTTCGACGCGCTGTTTCACTCGCGGCAGCGGATCCCGTGCGCAGCCGAGCTTTCGTGATGGGCCCTATCGCTCTAAATGCGGGGCCCCGGGTCCCCGACGTATTTTGGCAGCTCCACACGGTGCTCTTACCCTCAACGTCGCAAGGCAGCAGATCTGCCTCGAGTCTTAGTGTAGACGGAGCGTTTTGCCGACGCCAGTACTTAGCACTCCGGATTCGGATGACGCACGACCACGGTGGTGGTGATGCCACCTCGGACGTTCCACTCCGCCTCCATCGTAAGGCTGCGCGGCGACAGGGTTTCGATGAGGTGGTTGGCAATGCGATTGGTCACGTCTTCGTGAAACGCACCCAGGTCGCGAAAGCTCCACAGGTACAGCTTCAATGACTTGAGCTCGACGCACAGCTTGTCGGGAACGTAGCGAATCTTGAACTGAGCAAAGTCCGGCTGGCCCGTAAGCGGGCAAAGACACGTGAACTCCGGGCAGTCGAACACGATCTCGTAGTTGCGCCCCGGGTGCGGGTTTTCGAACGTGTCGACGTGGTTCTGGGGCTTGGTCGCCATGGGCCGGCAATCTATTCGGTTGACACCGAAGGGCAAGCACTTTAGAACGAGGACAGAGAGAACTGACACGTCGGTACTGTTTAGTTCCAGGCACCTATGAGCTATATGCGAGCCTCCGAGCGCCAAAGCCAGATTCTGGAGTGCGCCAAGAAAGTGTTTGCCGAGCGCGGCTTTCACGCCGCCAACGTGAGCCACATCTGCGCCGAGGCCGGCATTGGCCGCGGCACGCTCTACCAGTACTTCGCCAACAAGCGCGCCGTGTTCGAGGCCATCTTGCTCGAGACGCTCGAGCGAGTGACCGAGCTCATGCGGGCGCGGCCAGCCGTTGCCGGCTTGCCGCGGCCCGAGCAACTCACTCGCGCCGGCGTCGTCGAATGGTCGGCCGCGCGACTCAGAGAAGTGCTCGTTGCCGTGTTCGCCGACGAACGCACCCTGCGCATCTTGCTCCGCGAAGCGGTCGGCCTCGACGTCGACATCGAGGCGACGCTCGGCAAGATCGACGACACCCTCGTAGCGCTGGTCGCTCGCGACCTCGAGGCCGCGCGCGACGCCGGGCTGGTTCGCGCCGACCTGGACCCGCGACTCACCGCCACCCTGGTGGTTGGCGGAACCGAAAAGCTAGCCCTGGCGGCGCTTCGCAGCGACGCCCCCATCGACCTCGATGCCCTCGCTCTCGAGGCCAGCCGTCTTCACACCGTCGGTGTTTTGTCCGACCGCATCCGCTCTTGAATCGAAAGGACTTCCCCATGGCACGCATCAGCGAACAGTGGACCCGACCGAAGCGACCCAGCGCCAACTTCCCCCCGTACGAACTTGCCGACGAGAGCATCGTCGCGGTCGCCCGTGAAAAGACGCGCAAACTCGAGCGCATCTACCACGTCGGCCACAAGCAGGCCTGGGACGGCCGCGAGGTGCTGTCGGGCCTGGTCGAAAAGCATGGCGGGATCGACGTGCCCGACGACAAGCGCGAGGCACTGGGCAAAATCTGTTCGGTGCTCTTGTGGGGAGAGCTAGCCGCCTGGTCGATCAGCGCCGACATCGCGCTGCGACTCGAAGACCCCGACGCCAAGATGGCCGCGTCGAGCCAGGTGTTCGACGAGGCGCGCCACTTCTACGTGTTGCGCGACTACCTGTGGCAGGCGGGTATCAAGCTGCCCCCCCTTGGTGGCTACAGCCGACGGGTTCTCATCGAGGTGCTCGACACCGAAAGCCTGCTGCACAAGCTCGTCGGCATGCAGCTCATGGTCGAGAACACCGCGGTGGCCCTGTTCAAGGGAATCGCTCGCGCTCAGATCGAACCGGTTCTGACCGAGCTGGTCTACTACTACGAACGCGACGAGGCGCGCCACGTCGGTCTGGGCGCCATCGCGCTGCCTCAGATTCTCCCGGACCTGGGCCCGGTCGAAGCGGCTCGGCTGTGGTGGTTTCAAACCCGCATGGCGCTGCTCATGATGGCGGGCGGGCTGACGATGCGCGAAGAGTTCGCGGCCCTCGGCGTGGACCAAAGCGCCATGCAGCGCCACCACTTCGACATTCACGCCGAGGTTCTCAAGCAGATGAAAGCCGCCGCGGCGAGTCCGGCCGGCGGGTCGCGCGAAAACAAAGGCGTCTTCCGCCTTTCGCGAGCCGGTCAGACGCGAATCAACGAGTTCCTGTTCCCCAAAGAACCCGAAGCCGAGCGCTCCCCCCTTCACACTCTTACGCTCAATGCCTTGATTGCCGGAGCCAAGGCCGGCGACAGGCTGTTCGCGTAGCCAGGCCGCTGGTCGCCGGCTCTCCCTCCGGGAGGGCGGCGCCGCTTTGGCTGCGCGCGAGCCGGCAGCGTGAACCGGCTCATCGGGCACCGCGGAACCGTCTCAGACGGCCCGCTGCGCCTACCTAGAAGGTGAAGATCTGGTCGGCGCTGTTGGCGGCGCCGTCTTTGGTGTCGACGGTGGTGGCCTCGAGGTCGTCGAGGCTGCGACGGCCGAGAAAGTCGCCCACGCGCTCTTCGACGAACTTGCTCATCGAGATGCGGTTGACCTCGCAGTAGGCCTTCAGCCGCTCGTAAACCCCGCGATTCACACTGATGCTGCGACGAGTCTGTTTCTTCGCCATAATGCAGGGATACGCTAGTTGTAGTAGGCCGTCAAGGGTCACCTACTAGCGCTAGTAGCTTCCCCTGCCGGCCCTGGTGCCTGTGGATTCTTTATCCACAGCCCTCTCTTCGTGATTTCAGGCGTTTTTTCCGACGTCGCCTGTCGGTCTGTTGGTAACGCGAACCGGCCAGTTTCCGGTCCTGTTTGCACCCGGAAGCCAGGTGCAAACTGGGGCGCCGCCGTCCGGCATCAGCGCGAACCAGCTCCCGAGAGCAACCGCGTTCATGCCGAGGTGTACGCAACGGTCGCCCCCGTGATCATCGACTGCCTTGCCCTCGTGGTCGCGGGCGCGGCTCGCCGGGTGCCCCGGTGCTACAGTGAAGATTGCCGCCGTGGCTGCCCTCCGCTTCCTTCACGCCCTGTTCGTCTTCGGGCGCATCTTCGTGAGCTACCTGGTGCAGCTAGGCCTCGAAAAGGTGCTGGGGCGCCTCGTGGAGAGCCGTTGGCGCGCAGTGCACACCCGCAACGCGCGGCGCCTGGCCAACGGCTGCATTCGCCTGCGCGGCGTGTTCATCAAGATGGGGCAAATCCTGTCGATCATGGGCACGTTCTTGCCGAGGGCCTATATGAAAGAGCTGGAAAAGCTCCAGGACGAGGTCCCGCCCCATCCCTACCGGGAAGTCGAGGTCGCCATCGCCGAAGGGCTCGGGCGACCGCCCGAGGAAATATTCGCCACGTTCTCGAAGACGGCTATCGCGGCGGCTTCGCTGGGACAGGTGCACCGGGCAACCTCGCACGACGGCGATGAACTGGCCGTCAAGGTGCTTTACCCGAACATTCACAGCATCGTGCGAGTCGACCTCATCGTGGTTCGCTGGGCCATGAAGGTCTACGGCTGGTTCGTCCCGGTGCAGCAGCTGCATCGGGTCGTCGAACAGCTCCGCGACATGCTCTCGAGAGAGACCAACTTCGTGCACGAGGCCGAGTGCATCGAACGCATGGCCGCCAACTTCGCGGACGACCCCGACGTTCTGCTGCCGAGCGTCCGCAAGGACCTCAGCTGCGCCACGGTGCTGAGCATGTCCTTCATGGAGGGCACCAAGATCTCGCGCAAAGAAGAGCTTGCCGAGCTCGGTCTCGATCCGGAGGAAGTGGCCGCCAAGCTCACGCGAGCCTTCTACAAACAGCTGTTCGTCGACGGCTTCTTTCACGCCGACCCGCACCCGGGCAACTTCTTCGCGCAGGCGGGCCCAGAGGGACAGCCTCGCATCGTCATTCTCGACCTGGGCGCAGGCACCGTCGTGCGACAGCCGCTGGTAGACGGGCTCATGGACGTGTTGGGTGGTCTGATGACCCGCAACGACGACCTGGTCGTAAAGGGCATCGAAACGATGGGCTTTATGAGCGAGGACGGCGACCGCGAGTTGCTCGAGCGGACCATCCGCCGCTACTTCGAAAAACTGCTCAACCTCGACATCACCGATCTATCGAAGATCGATCCGCAAATGGCCGCCAGCCTCCGCGACAGCGAGCTCAAGCGCAAGCAGCTGCGCGACATCATGCGGTCGGTCCAGTTCCCGGAAGGCTGGTTCTACGTCGAGCGCGCGGCGGTCCTCATGTTCGCCCTGTGCGCGCACCTGGCGCCGAAGCTCAACACCGTGAAGGTCGGCCTGCCGTACGTCATGCGCTTTCTGGCCGCCAAGCAGTCGCGCGAACGGGCCGCCAAGGCCGAGCCGACCGACGGCGGGGCAGTCGCCGCCCCCGCCGCCCCGGCCACCCCGGCCGCAGAGACGGCGTAGCGCTCCGGTCGGCGGCGGTCACAGCCTCGCCGATCGCCTTTGGAGTTCGCCGCGGCGCTAACGCGGCAACAGCCGCCGACGGTTCGGGTCCTCCACGATCGCGGACGGCAACGCGACTTGGCGCTAGCGCGACCGCCAGAGCGGCTTGGCCATTCGGATGGCGCGCTGTCCGCCGTCGTACCGGCCGTACTCCGCCTGCGCCACGCGAAAGCCAGCGGCGCGAAACAGGCCCAGGGCGCGCTCGTTGCCCTCGGCCACGGTCAGCCGAAGCTCGCGCACGTCTCGACGCGTGCCTTCGGTGCGCGCGAGGTCGATGGCGTGGTCGAGCATGCGCTTGCCAATGCCCTGCCCCTGGTGCGCCGGCGCGACCGCAATGGCCAGCAGGTCGACGACCCAGGCAGGCTCGTCCGGACCGGCGCCGGGCACGCCCCCCTCGGGCGTAAAGAACCCGAGCATGATGAAGCCCCGGCGCTCGTCGCCGACCTCGTCGATGTAGGCCACCACCCCGGGGTGATCGAGCCACGACGGGATGATGACGCCGTAGTCGCCGAGTTCGCGATACACCTCGGCGGCGGTATCGCGAATCCAGTCAGCGTCGGCCGAGAGCCACGGACGCATCCTGGTTACGACAACCAACCGGGCGCGCCGCCGCTAGCGCATCGACGACTGCGAGACGCTGTCGCCGCCGGCGTCCGATGCCGGCGAATGCTTGGGCTCGGCCGGCAGGGTGCCGGCGCGATCGCCGCCGATGGTCGACGACAGGATCGAAGTCGGTGCCGGTGCGCCCGGCCCTGCTTCGGGCGCCGATGTCGGCTGTGTCCCTTCAGCGAGACCGTTGCCGGTCCCCGCCGTCTCCGCGTTGGCGTTCGCGTCTTGCTGCACGAGGCAACGCATGGTGTAGCGACCAGGCGACGTGCGGATGAAAATCGAACCCTCGCCCTTCTTCTTGATATCCATCGACAGGTCGCGTGCAACGACCGTGTCTGGAGTCTTCGACTTCGTCGGGAGAGTTCCCTTGGAGTACTCGACGATGTCTCGAACCGACATAGGTCGGCCCGTTTCACGAAGGATCCGCTCGACGACTGACAGCGTGCTCATGGTGTCCTGAAGTCCTCCCCCAAGGTGTTCGTACTGCTGGACAACCCGTGAAGTGAAACGAATCCTAGCGAAAAAGGGCTCTCGGAAAGAGTCTTGACATGTGCTTTTTCGGATCTTTTTCGGAGCCCTGAGATTTCGCGCGCATCGCCAATGACGCTTGCAATTCGCAAGTGCGCTGCCGTTCGCAACCGGTACTTTGCGCGGCGCCCAAACGCGCACACGCGGCGCTATTCGCCGACCAGGAACGCGTCGTGAATTCGCGTGAACTCGGCGCTGAGGTCGTTGTCGTTGCCGGCGACCTCGCTCGCTTCGACGATCATGTCGTCGTCGATCGAGATGACCATCTCGGAGCTGTCGGCGCGCCCCTGCCGGCGGTCGAGGTTGCGGCGGTCGCGCTGGAACACGCGCGTGTCGGGGCGGCCGGCCCGGCGCTGCTCGCTGCGGCGATCGCGTTCGAGTCGCTCGCGCAGTGCGGCGATCGTTTCGGGCATCGGCGAGATGCGAACGGCTCGCGCGTGGCAGTTGTGGCAAACCGGCATCCAGGTGCCGAGCAACTCGGCGCTCCTGAGGTGGTCCCGCCGACGCTCGCCGCACAGAACGCAGGCCGCGCCGACGCCCACGGGGCGCGACGAAACCCACTCGGAGTAGCAACCCCAGCAGCGACCGCGGCGCAGCTCCGCAACCCTCGCACTACAGACTTCGCAGCTCTTCAAGTGCACCGACATGGCCCTACGGTGTTACGCGGGCGGTCCACGACGCGGCAAGTTTTCGGCGTGCTAGGCTTCGCCCGTGCCATCGATCCGCGCACGAGCGCTGGCGCCGTGGTCGGCATCCAAAGTCCAAACAGCCCTTCGCTGCCCGCGCGAGTTCTACTACCGGTACATCGATAAGGTGCCGGATCCAGAGGGCGGATCGCCGGAATCGCGCATCGGCAAAGCCATTCACTCGGCCCTCGAGAAGGCCCTCACCGGGACTCCCCCGCGCGACGCCGTGGACGAGGCGCGAGCGGATCTCCCCAGCGATACCGAGCGCACCCGCTACGACCGACTGACCGATCAAGTCGCGTCGTTCGTCGAACGCATCGACGCGTTTCGCCGCCGCCACCGAGTGAGTCGACAAATGGTCGAGTACACCCTCGCGGTCCGCGAAGACTTCACGACGACCCAGTTCCACTCCAAGGATGCGTTCTTTCGCGGGGTGATCGACCTTGGTTTTCTCTACGACGACGGCAAGCTCGCGGTCGTCGACCACAAGTCCGGCGAGCGCCGCACGAGCCTGTCGTTTCAAGACCAGCTCGAGGGCTACGCGGTGCTGGCGGCGCCGATGTTTCGCTTCGTCCGCAGCGTCTACCTCGGCGTCTACTGGGTGAGCGAAGACGTCATGGACTGGTCGAAGGTATCGATGACCGAGGTGAGCCAGGCGTTGGTCCCGCGCGCCCTGGCCAACATCGAAGCCGCCGCCCTGGCCGTCGACGACGGACCGCGACCGGCCCCCAGCGACTGGTGCCTGTTCTGCAGCTACCGGTCCATCTGCCCGGCGGCCCACGACCTGTTGCTCGAACCCGTCGAGCCCGAACCGCGGGACCCAGACTGGTAGTCTCCGCCCGATGTCTCTGCACCCGACCGAAGGCGCGCGCTACCTTTTCGAGCTCGACGACGCCGGCGAGGCCCCCGGCCAGGCCCGCTACCGCGTGACCGTTTACACGCCGGACACCGAAACGAAATACACGGCGCGCCTCTCCGAGAGCGGCGAGGCCGTGATCGAACCGACAGCCGACCCGCTGGCGGCCGCGCTCGAGAAAAATCTGCGGTCCATCGCCCGAACCATCGCTCGCGCCGCCGTGAAAAACAGCGCCGCCGACCTTCCGCCCTGGCCGCGTCGGGTTCTGCGCTGGCGGGGTCCCGGCCGGGGCAGCTGAGGCCGAAACGAAACGAGGCCCGGCGCGCGGAGCGACCGGACCTCGAGATGGTTGGTTTGGTGCCGACGCTCAGGCGCCTTTGGACAGGGTGAGCATCATCTCCACCGTGACCTCGGCCGCGACCGGCACGTCTGCGCTGGGCGGCGCGCCGATGCCGAGGTCGGTGCGGTTGAACTTATGCATGCCCTTGACCTTGATCGCGTTGTCCATGGTCTCGACGACCTCGAACGTCACGTCCATGGTCTTGTCCATGAGCGCCGCCTTGGCGGTGTAGGCGCCGTCGGCGTCGCCCTTCTTGACGTCGCTGATCTTGATCTCGATCTTCGGCAGTTTGGCGATGTCGAGAAAGTCCGGCGATTTGAGGTGGGCATCGCGCTTTTCGCTGCCGCTATCGATGGTGTTGAGGTCGAGCAGCAGCGTCGCCGTGGCGCCCTCGAGATTGGCCGGATCGAACTCGGCGCTGGCGACTTCGACGCCCTTGACCGCAACGACGACCGGATCGCCGTCTTTGGCCGGCTCGTGCATCGCGACGACCTTGACGTAGTCGCCGCCCTCCTCGGCCATCTCTTTCGCCGGCTCTTCGGCCATTGGCTCTTCGGCCTTCGGCTCCTCGGCCTTCGGTTCCTCGGCCGCGGCGGCCGGCTCCTCGGCGGGCGCCTCCTCTTTCTTGGAGCAGGCGGTAAGCGCGACCGCCAGAGCGATCAGCGCGACGAACAGGGTCGATTTGGTTTGCGTCATGTTCATTCCTTCGCAGTTTGGTGAGTCAAAAGCAGGGTGACCGCGATCGGGATCGCTGCGCGGTCGAAGTCGCCGGCGTCGGGAGCCAGCGGGGTGGACTTTAGTTCCAGCTCGAAGCTGGCGTCGAGGAGCATGGACGGCCCTTCGAGCCCCAGGCGTTCGATCGCCTGGGGACTGAGAGCTTTCACCTTGCCCGACACCTCCACGGGAAGCCGCGCCCCCATGATCTCCAGGGTGCCCGTCGCCGCAAAGGCCACCGAGTCCGGGTCAGCTTGCTGGGCCGCCGTGAGCTTGCCCAGCTCGACCGACAGCGTCGGGTGCTCGTCGGCCTTGAGGTAACCTTCGCGAGCGTGCTTGCTGCGGGCGGGCACGCCGGTGTCGATCCCCGAGACATCGACCGTCACCGCCGCCGACATCGGCTGGGAAAAGTCGCCGGGGTCGCCGCGCCAGCTGCCGCGAATGCCGGAAGCAAAACGGGCGTCGAAATCCTCACCGCCCGCGGACAGCTTGGCCGTGATCGCCGAGTCGTCGTGCGCCGCGACCGCGTAGGTACCAGCCGGCAGATTGTCGAGCGCCCCGGCAACGGCGTCGACATCGGCGAGGTCAACCGCAGCGACATCGTCGGGCAGCTGATCGAGACCGCCGTCGGGACGGCCGCCCGTGGCGAACGCGGCGATGGGCACCAGGATCGGCAAGACCGCCGCGGCGAGCATGGCGTTGCGCAAAAACGAGTAGCGAACGCCTCGAGCGCGCTCGCGGCGGGCCAGCAGCACGCCGACCACCGCCAGCCCCACCAGCCCCGCCACCGTCATGGCCACAAAGTCGAGGCCCAGCCAGACGGGCCCGTCGTCGAGCCGTCGCCAACCGAGGTCTGGATCGGGCACGTAGAACTCTTTCGACAGGTCGGTGTACACGTTGCCCGAGCCCTGCGCGAACCACCGGGCGACGGACAGAGCCGACGCCGCGGCGAGCGGCGCGAGCAACTTCCACGGCGGTCCGCCGCTCGTCTCTGGCTTGCTCATGGCCTCACTTGTAGTGTCTTTTCGCGTCGAAGCGAGGCCGTCCGTCCGGAACAGATTGATTCCGAGCGGCAACAGTCGGCGGATTGCAGATTTCGTCGGCTGCGGGCGATCGCTGTTATAAAGCGAGGATGATTCGGGTTGCCGGGCCGTGGGCGACGCTTTGCGCGGTCGCCTTGAGCGTCGCCCCCGGCCTTTCACACGCGCAACCTGCACCGCAGCCGCCACAAGCCTCCCCGCCTGCAGAAGTCGCGGCTCGATCGCCGAGCAAGCCCGGCGCGGACGTAACGGCCGGCAGCGAGACCAGCGACGGCCCGGCGGCATCCGCGGCTGAGCCCGGCCCTCTGGCCGTGGCGGCCGCTATCGTGCCGGGCCTGGTCTACTCGGGCGTCGGTATTCGGGTTGCCGGCGACCGCGAAACCAGCCGGCGGCTGACCCGACTGCACGGCGCAAGCGTCGCGGTGATGCTGGCGGGCGCGGTGCCGTTCGCCATCAGCGGCGGATCGCGCCGCACCAGCGGGTACTCGATCCCGCTCATGCTGCTGGGCTCAGGGGGCTTTTTCACCACGTGGTGGGCCGACATCTACGGCGCGGCAACAGGCGGCCGCGCCGCGCAACCGCGCACCGACCTGCCCGACATCGAGGCGGAGCTCGGCTACGCGTACGTCGTCGACCCCCGGTTCGACTACGGGCACTTCGCCGCGTTTTCTGCGGTCGGTCGCTGGCGGCGCTGGTCGCTGCGCAGCGACGCCATGCTGGCGGCCGACGACCCGACCCAGCGGTTCGAGGTCGGCGCCGGCTACCGCTGGTTCGGCCCGGCCCCCGGTGGCGCGTACGCCCTCGGCACCGAAAGCGACGGTTCGTTCGTCGACCTGACCGCGGGCGGCATCTGGCACCGGCAGACCGGCGATGGGTTTTCCGTGTACACGCCGTGGCTCGGCGCCCGCGGGCGCCTCGACATGGCGCGCGTTGGACCTGCCCTTGCCGGCTCGTTCATCGACCTGTCCATCGGCTTCGGCGTCGAGCTCTACGACATCGAGGGCGGGGGCGGCGTATCGCCGGTCGGCCTGCAGCTGGCCCGCTTTGGCTACGGGCTGTATCTGGGCGATGCGGACCAGCGCTACGGTGAAGTGCTCGCCTACTACGACCACCGCCACGACGACTTCGCGGCGGGTCTCGGCACCGGCGGACAGTTCGACGGTCCGTGGGGGCACCTCGGCATCTCCGGTTTCTACTACCCAACCCAACGCTGGGGCGTTGGCGCCGAGTTCGAGGCCGGCTCGGCCTACGTCAGCCGCGTGACCGCGCGCTTTGCCTGGAGGAGTCCATGACACACGTTCGACTGCACCGGTTCGCCTTGCGCGCCGCGGCCCTCGCTGCGGCGACGGCAATTCTCGGCGGGTGCCTGCGCCCGGGCGAGGAGCGGGCGCGCCTCGACGACGCCGTTGGCTCGGCATCCACCGCCGGCCTGACGGTGGACGTCGTCAGCGGCCTGGCGGCCGTTCGCGACATCGACCGCGCGAGGGTCGAGCTGTGGGCCCAGGCGCCGACCCTGGCGATTGCGCTCGAGGCGACCGAGAGCGGCCCCATGAGCCTCGTGGTGCGCAACGCCATGTCCGGGTCGCGCCTGCGCGTCGAGCCGCCCGGCGGCCCGTCGTTCGAGGTCGAGCCCGCGACCTCCGACGGGCCCGCCACACGCCTGTCGTTCGACCTGGCTCTCGACAATGGCTCGACCCGACTGCAGCTGGTCCCCCCCGGCGCCGACGACCTGTCGACCTGGCGGTTCGCCTTCCTCGCCGACATTCAAACCGGCCTGGACGACGTCGGCGACATGTTCACCCGCATCAACGCCGACCCCGCCATTCAGTTCGCCGTGTTCGGCGGCGACGCGACCGAGGACGGCCAGCGCTCGGAACTCACGCAACTTCAGGCCGAGCTGGAAAACCTGAACGTGCCCCTGTACGCGACGCCCGGCAACCACGAGCTGATCGGCGACGACGCACTGTGGCCCGAGCTGTTTGGCCTGCGCAACCTGAGCTTTGCCCACCGAGGCGGTCGCTTCACCCTCGTCGACTCGAGCCAGGCCACTCTCGACGAGCTGGTCTACGACCGCCTCGAACGCTGGCTCGACGACGGCGTCGACGATGTGCACGTGTTCACCACCCACGTGCCGCCCTTCGACCCGGTCGGCGTGCGCGGCGGCGCCTGGCGCAACCGGCGGGAGGCCGCGGCGCTGTACGCCCTGCTCGTCGAGCACCGGGTCGACGCAGTCTTCGCGGGTCACATCCACTCGTACTACGCCGAGGAGTACGCGGGCATTCCCACGTTCGTCTCGGGCGGCGCCACCATCGCGTCCTCCGAAAGGTGGGATGGCGTCGATCGCCACTACCTGGCTGTCGATCTCGATCCGGTCGCGGGCACCCTGCAAGTAGCCCTGGTGCGCGTCGATTGACGGGGTGCCCCTGTGACGGGGTTGCCCCTTGCGACGCTTTGGACCGACCGGCTACAGCTCGATATCGATGGCGACCCGAAAGCCGGCCTTGATCAGATTGATGGGCGGGCGGTCGCCGTCCTCGAAGGTGCGCTCGTAGCTCACGCCGAAGGCCGCGCCCGGAAAGAACCAGCCGCGACGCGACGCGCGCGCGCCGACCGAGACCCCGACGTGCCAGCCCCACAGCGGGTCATCGCGCTCGCTTTCGAGCAGGCGCGCCAGAGGCCCGGCCTCCACCTCGAGGTAGCTGTTGAGCCGCGTGTACCGCACGACCACGGGGGCAACGAAGTCGAACGCCAGCAGCAGCGAGCCTCGATCGCCTTCGTCGTCGCGGGGAAACTGCGCGGCGCCTCCGCCTTCGAACCCGGCCATGACCAACCAGTGCATGCCGAAGCCGCGACCGACGAGCAGCCTGGACGCACCGCCGAAGCTCAGGTCCTGGCGATCGCCGTCATCGAGCACGATGCCCTTGCCGCCGCCGCCAACCGAGAGTTGCCAGCGGTCGTCGGAGATCTGGCGTCCGCGAAACTCGGGCTCGACCTCGACCCAAAAAGGACAATCGTCGAGGCGTTCGGTGGCGTAGTCGAGCGCCATGCGCACGCGCGTGAGCTCGAGCAAGTCCTCGACCTCATCCAGTTCCTTGCCGCGCTCTTCCCACAGTGCCCGAACGTCGCCGCCCTCGGCGTCGATGCGGGCGTCCAGCCACGCCCGCAGCGCAGTGCGCTCGTCGGGCTCTACCCGGCAAACCGATTGCAGCACGTCGGGCAGGATGTTCTCGAGCTCGAGGCGATCGATGCGCCAACCGGCCGTCTCCGTCAGGGTGACCAGACGCAACAGGTCGCGAAACAGGTTCGACGGCACCGGCCTTTCGGGCAGCGGCCTGCGCGCCGCACACCCGCTCGACAACGCGGCGGCCACCGCCGCGGCGACGACAGCCGTTACAACTCGCTTCACGACAGGCTCCGCAGGTCGGCCGAGTCGAGCACCGCGTTGTCCGACGCCCCGTCGAGGGCCGCCGCCACGAGCCCCTCGGCCAGGTCGACGTTGGACATCGAGGCGTACCGGTCGCGAACCGAGCGCGCCCCCAGCAGGCCGGCGAGGCCCACGAGCGCGTCGCCCACCGCAGCGCCCACCCGCTCGCCCACTCGAGTCTCGTCCCGGTCGGGGCCGGTGATAAACGACGGCCGCGCGATGACGTACCGCAGCCCGCTCGCGCGCACCGCTTCCTCGGCCTTCCACCGGGCCTTCATGTACGCCGTTTTGGCGTTGGCGGCCACCCCGACCGACGACAGATACACGAACCGCGGCTGGCCCGATGCGACGGACGCGTCGAGCAACAGCCGGGTCAAACCGTAGTCGACGGTCTCGTACGTCTCGGGCGCCTCGGCCCCGGCTTTGCGCCCGCGTGCCCGAGTCGTACCCAGCAGGGCGAACACGACGTCGGGGGCGACCCGAGCCAGGGTCTGCCGCATGTCCTCGGGCGTCCACGGCGTCGAATCCACCGCGGCGCCGCTGTCGGCAAAGCGAGCGTTCCACTCTTCGAGACGACTGGAGTCGGGCCGCACGTGAGCAACCGCCTCGACGCCTCGAGCGAGAAGCGCGGTGACCACGGCCCGCCCGGTGTAACCGGTGGCGCCTGCAACAAAAGCCCGGGGCACGCGACCTGTATACAAAAGTTCCGGCGGCGATGGTCGATTCACCCGCCGTGGCTTTGCGCACGGCGACCACAATCGTTGTTTTCTTGGCGTTTGCGCCGGGCTGTGGGGGACCGCTGCGAACGCCCTGCAACGACGGCCTCGACAACGACGGCGACGGCCTGGTCGATAGCGCCGATGTGGGATGCGAATTGTCGCGCGGCACCACCGAGACTCCGGCGCCCCAGCAGCCGGTGCCCGCTCCCCCCGAGCCGACGCCGGATGACGTACCCGACGACTCCGGCGACGCGGGGGCCGACGCGGGGGCCGAGGACGAGCTGCCCGCCTGCGCCGACGGGCTGGACAACGACGGCGATGGCAGCCGCGACTTTCCCGACGACCCCGGCTGCGAGTCGCCCGACGACGACGACGAAATCGACGACCTCAGTCGCACCTGCGGCCCCCTGGTCCCCGTCCGCTCCCTGGGGGCCGACGGCACGGCCCTCGGTCGGCTCGACGCCGAGTCGCCGATCGCCAGCCAGCTCGCCAGCGCCACCTGCGGCGGTCAGGGCGGCGAGCTCGCCTACCGGTTCGTACTGGCCGACGGTCCCGCGACCCTCGAAATCACGACCGACCACCCGGAAACCACTCTCGACACGGTCGTCTACCTGCGCACCATCTGCCTCGATCCGCTTGCGGAACTGGCGTGCAGCGACGATGGCGGCGCCGCCGCCTTCGGCAAGTCGTCGACCGTTGTGGTCAACGGCGCCCTGCCCGGCGAATACATCGTCGTGGTCGACAGCTTCAGCCCCGCCTCGCTCGGCACCTTCAAGCTCAGCGTCACGGCCCGCTAGCGCCCTTCGACACTGCAAAGTGCAATCAAGCCCACAATCGGGGACGGTCTTGCCAAGTTGACGGCAGCAGACTGACGGTGCCCGGCTATTCGACGATCCGGTGCGGGTGGGTGTAGACGTTGAAGCGGTCGCCGCGGGTGAACGCGCAAAGGGTGACGCCGAAGCGCTCGGCCACGGACACGGCCAGGGAGCTGGGCGCGGACACCGCCACAACCACGGGCACGCCGGCGACCACGGTCTTTTGCACGAGTTCGAAGCTCAAGCGACCCGATACGCACAGCACTCGCCCGGCGGCCGGCAGCTCGCCGGCAGCGAGTGCCCAGCCGAGAACCTTGTCCATCGCGTTGTGCCGGCCGACATCCTCGCGGCCGCACAAAAGCTCACCCTCCACGGTGAAAAGCCCCGTGGCGTGCAGACCACCGGTTGCGCGAAACACCGCCTGCGAGGACGCCAGGCGCTCCGGCAGCGCCGCGACGACCGCCGCCGGGACAGCGATGTCGGCATCGACCGTCGGCGCGCGCACGGCGAGAGACTCAATTGACACCTTGCCGCACACGCCGCAGCTCGACGACGCAAAGGTGCTCCGCTCGGGCAGCCGAGTGCGGACCAGCGGCGACGCCAGGCGCACGTCGACCACGGTGCCGTCGTCGCCGTCGTCGAGCAGTTCGACGCTTCGCAGGTCACCGGCGTCGCCGATGACGCCCTCGGCGAACAAAAAACCGCGCAGCAGGTCGTGGTCTTGCCCGGGCGTGCGCATGGTGACGGCGCCGGGGGCGCCATCAACGCGAAACTCGAGAGCTCGCTCGACGGCGAGGGTCTCGTCGACCTCGCGCGCAGCGCCGCCCTCGACGCGCCGCGCGCGAGCCTTGCGGGTGCCGGCGCCGAGCGCCGCGGGGTCCGATGACACGACCTGGGCCACGGAGGCATCGTTGCGCGAATGCCGTTCGCCCGCAAATGGGAAAACGCCCGCAAATTCCGGTACATTGGAGGCGCCGTGACGTCCCAGGCCGCCGCTTTACCGCCCGAGCTCGTCGACCGGGTCTTTCGCGATCCGGTCCACGGCCTGATCGACTTCAAGGGCCCGTACCGGCCCCTGCAGACGCTGCTGGAAACCCGCGCGTTTCAGCGACTGCGCCGCATCAAGCAGATGGGGTTCGCCTCGCTGGTCTACCCGGGCGCCGAACACTCGCGCTTTGGCCACGCCCTCGGCGCCTACCACATCGCCCGCCGCATTGCGGCGCGGCTGTCGCTCGAAGAGCCGATTGAGCAGCACGTGCTGGCGGCCGCGCTGCTGCACGACGTCGGCCACGGACCATTTTCCCACGCCTGGGAACAAGCCTTCCCCGGCATCGACCACGAGCGCTGGGGGCAGCGGCTGGTCACCGAAGACGACGAGCTACGAGGGGTGCTCGAGCGTCTCGACCCGGGCCTTCCCGAGGTTCTGGTCTCGTTCTGGAACAAGACCTACCGGCCCACCTTTGCCCGCAAGCTCGTGTCGTCGCAGCTCGACTCCGACCGGCTGGACTACTTGCTGCGCGACGGTCACTACTCGGGCGCCGGCTACGCCACGTACGACCTCGAGTGGATCCTGCACGCACTTCGCATCGAACGAGTGCGCGGCGACCACCCCGACCCCGCCGACCTGGTCGTCGACTACCGGCGCGGGATGTACGCGGTCGAGCAGTACCTGTTTGCTCGCTCGTACATGTACGCGCAGGTCTATCACCACAAGACGGTCCGGGCGGCCGAGTGGATGTTCCTGCGCCTGTTGCAGCGGTTTGCCGAGCTCGCGCGGCAGGGGCAGGAGCCGCCGGGGCTGGCGGCGGCCGCGCGCCTGGCTCGCGGTGAAGACGTAACGACGGACGAGTACCTGTGGCTCGACGACTACTCCGTCACGGCGGCCATCGACGCCTGGGCGGGACGCGGGCCAGACGGCGCCGACGCGGTTGCCCGGGACGACATTCTCCGCGACCTGAGCCGCCGCTTCGTCGCCCGGCGTCTGTTCAAAACCCTCGAGCTCGGCAACGACGCCGCCCTGGCAGAGTCGATCGCCAGCGATGTTCGGCAAGTCGTCGAGGATCGCGTCGGGGCCGACGCCGCGTCGTACTACTACGCGATCGACACCGCGCGACAGACGGGATACACGGCCGAGCACAGCGAGGAACTCCACGTGGTCGGTCACCCCGTGCGCGGCCTGGTAACCCTGGGCCAACTGTTCAAGGACATGCCGCTGGGGCGAACGACCGCGACGGTGCGCGTGCTGTGCGCTCCCGAGCTCGTCAGCGCGCTGCGACCACTCGTCGAAGAGGCGCTGCGATGAATCTTCTGCACGACCTGCCCCTGCGCGACCGACGCGGCCGCCTGCGCATGATCGTAGAAACCCCCGGTGGCTCGCGCGTCAAGCTCAAGTACGACCCGGCGCTCGAGCTGTTCGAGTGGTCGCGCCTGCTCGTGCTCGGCTCGCGCTACCCGCACGATTTCGGTTTCTTGCCCCAAACCCTGGCCGACGACGGCGACGCCCTGGACGCCATCTTGCTCGCCGACGAGCAAACCTGGCCGGGCGTGGCCGTGCCCGTGCGGGTCATCGGCGCCCTGCGGGTCGAACAGCAGCGCCCGGGCGGGCGCAAAAAGCGCAACGACCGTCTGCTGTGCGTGCCCGCCCTCGACAAGAGCCACGACCACCTGATCGACATCGACAGCGTGCCCCAGCGAGTACGCGACGAGCTGCAGACGTTTTGCCATACGTCGCTCGCGCTCACGGGCAAACGCATCAAGTTCCTCGGCTGGGCCGACGCGGCCGAAGCCGAGGAGCTGGTCGCCGCCGGCGAGCGCGCCTTCGCCGAAGGGTCGATTTAGAGCCGGTCAGCACGCCCCCGGTGCCGGGCGCGCCCCGGCCTGGCGCGGGACACCGCGCCGAGCACGTCCACTTGAACGTGCTCGGTAGCGGGCCTGCAACGGAACTACTGCGTGACCGCTGCGCGGTACGCCTGGTACAGCTGGTTGTAGCCGGCGCCCCGGGTATCGGCAGCCAGGCCCAGCGCGGGAATCGCATCCCGTCGGCCAGCCAGGTGAGTGCAGTCCCGACCGAGAATGCTCGGGTCGTCGAACCGACCGCTGCCATACAGACGCGCCGCAACGTCCGCGACTCGCACACCGCGCCGGGACGTGAAGGCACGAAGTCGCGGATTGAGCCCTTGCACCGGGTCGCCATTGGCGGTGCGCCCCTCTAAAGCGATGTCGCCAAGGCCGATGAGCGACGCCGGCGCGCAGTCCACTCCATCCGGGCGCGTGTCGTACAGAGCGCTGTACTGGGTCTGCAGCACGATGAAGGCGCGGGGATTGACGCTGCGAATGCCGCGAATGATCTGGTCGACGTTTCGTCGAATGTCGGCGAGCGCCCGATCGAGGCGGTTCAGGCACGCGAGCTGGTCGGCCGGGGCCGAACTAAGGCAGACGTCGGCGTTTTGCACCTGAAAGGCCCGCAGGTCGTTGCCGCCCGCCTCGACCGCCACGACGACCCTACGCGACGACTGCAGCGCCCGGCGCGCGCGCGGCAGCTGCTGATTGAGGACCTCCGACGACGTGGCGCCCGGCTTCGCAAAACTGCGGTAGTTGACGGTGATTCCGGCCAGTCGTTCGACGTCGCGAACGATGCGCGGAAACACGGCGTTGTCGGCAATGACCGCCGACCCCGGCAAGCCGAGCACGCCGGGGTCGAACGTCACGCCAACCGACGTCGACGCCCCCAGCGAAACGAGAGTCAGCGGGCCGCCGCCCTGCAGGGTCGGATTCGTGATGTCGTCGCCCGACTCGGCGATCTCGTCGCCCGACTCGGTGCCCTCGATGTCGCCCACGACGCAGCCGCTCGCGAGCGCGGCAGAAAAAACGCAAACCAATAGTTTTCGAGTCACGGTTAGCTCCTGGACTCCCGGCGAGGGCAGCAAGAGCAAGGGGCGGGCCGTCCGGTCGTTGGTGGCCCGGCTAACTTCGGATACCGGCGCAGGTGAGACCTTCGCTCGTCCGGCGCCCGCCCGACGGCCTGGCAGTGATGTTCTTTCGGTCATCGGTCGAGCCGCCGTGGGGCTCGATGCTCCACACGAGCACTCAAGGTCTCGAAAACAGGAAAGTTACGTTGGCAAGGAGGCCGACAGTTCTTGCGTGTTAGCTTCCGCTTGGAGATCGACCCGATGACGATGCGACCCCTTCTGCTCACCGTTTTCCTCGCCCTCTCTCTCAGCGTCGGCTGCGCGCCCAAGGAAGACCCGAAGGAGTACGCACGAAAGCTCGCCAAGGAGGTCGACGGCCCGCGCGAGCCATCGAAGATCACCAAGCTCTCGGTGCCGGTGCCGGTCGGCAAGAAGGTCGCGTGCGAAGACTGGGTCGACCTGGCCGCGTTCACCGAGGCCATCGGCGACGAAGTTTCGCTCAAGGACAAGTCCGCCAGCGAGGTCGAACCCACGTCGGTGTGCTCGTTCGTGCGCGGCGGCGATGCCGTGGACGTGAAGGCCCAGGAAAAGGCCTTCCTCAAAAACGACATGAAGCTCGGCGTGCTGCCGGGCGACGAGTATTGCCTTGCCCAGCTCTACTGCAGCTACGCCAACTCCGAAGAGCTGCTTCGCAAGAAGTGCACGGGCATGGACAAGGCCATGAACGAAAGCGGCGCCGGCCAGCCGGCCTGCGTGCTGACGACCCAGCGCGCGTCTGAATACGCTTACACCTACGAAGCGTACGACTCCGACAGCAAGTGCACGGTACGCATCCTGGGTGGTCCGTCGGTCACGGACGAGCAGCTGGTCCAGCGGTGCACGCGCGCGGCCCTGACGTCGGTGACCGCCCAGGGCATTACCAGCTTCAAGTAGCCGCTCCGGCTCTCCCTTGCGCGCTGGCGTCGTCGCCCGTCAGCCCGCCAGGCGGGCGACCAAACGCCGCTCATCGGGCCCAAACCACGGCGGCGTGCCCGCGGCGGCATTTTCGCTCATGCGCGACGGGCTCGACGTGGCCGGAATGACGCAGTGGACGCGCTCGTCGCTCAAGATCCACTTGAGCAGCGCCTGGGGCCAGGTGCGAACGCCAAAGTCGCGCAGCGGGGCTAGCTCCTCGTCGGACGGCGTGCGCGCCAGCAGGTGCCCGGTGTCGAACGGCGACATCACCAACACGCCAATGTCGAGCCGGGCCGCCGCGTCGAGCAGCTCGGCCTCGACGTGGGTGCGGCGCGGGTTGTAGGGCACCTGCACCACGTCCACCAGCCCGGCCTCCATCACGTCCACCAGCGTGGCCATCTCGCCCGGCAGGTAGTGCGAAGCGCCGATGGCGCCGATGCGCTCGGCCTGGTGCAGGTGCTGCAGGTACGGAAGGTGGTCGTGAAACCGCAGCATGTTGTGGACCTGGTACAGATCCACCCGCTCGAACCAGTCGAGGGCCTGCTCGATCTGCGTTTCGCCAATGGCCCGAGTCCGCGCCCACACCTTGGTCGCCACCACCGCCTGATCGCGACGCCCCGACAGCGCCAGCGCCAGGACACGCTCCGCCTCCCCGTACATGGGCGAGGAGTCGATGAGGGTGCCCGAGGCCTCCAGGGCCGCGTTGACGACCGCCTCGCAGCGAGCCTCGCCGTCGTCGTCGCGGACGTTGAAGACCCGGTAGGTCCCGAGGCCGACGATCGGCACGGTAATCCCGGATCGACCGAGGCGCCGGCTCTCCATGGTTGGGACTGTACCGATTCCCTCCCACAAAAAAAAACACGCGCGAAGGACGAGCCTTCGCGCGCGCTTATCTCAACGTTGTGACTGCTGCTGCTTACCAGCCGCCGCAGGGATCGCCACCGCAGGGGTCACCGCCGCAGGGGTCACCGCCGCAGGGGTCGCCACCGCAGGGGTCGCCACAGGGGTCACCGCCGCAGGGATCGCCACAGGGGTCACCGCCACAGGGATCGCCGCAGGGGTCAACCGAGGCGCAGGGGTCACCGCCGCACGGGTTGCCGCCGCAGGGGTCGGCGCCGTCGGCTTTCTGGGTGCCACCACAACCGGCGGCGAGGCCAACAAGGCCCACAGCAAGAATCACGGAACGAAGAATACGCATGGCCACTCCTATTGGTTGTCTATCCAGACTGGGTATTGCGAGTAATCGAATAACGCTGCTGGGAGTTGGAACTTACAGCTGTGCGTTCCCTTTGCCCCCGGCCTGCTAGGGCTTCGCGCTGGTTCGATAGCTTGGGTATCACGGTGCCGAGCGCGCTCACAAGAAGCTGAGGTGCCAAATTGCGATTGTCGTCGGGGACTTACAATTGTCGACAGCCGTCGCAGGTCGACGAAAAAACGGCTCGGAGAGGTGTCTCCGAGCCGCTTTCAAGCAACTGATTTAGTTGAGTTTTACGTACTCGAATTCGAACGGCTTGCCGTTGATGCCGCGCGGTGGCGGCGCAAGCCAGTTCGCAATCTTGCCCGGCTCGTACACCGGCTGCATGAGTGAGTTTACGTAGTCGTGATCCGATTGCGCAGGCACCCACTCGCCCTTGCGCGCTTCCCACACGTCGTTCGAAACGAGGTTGCCGTCCGGATCGGTGTGGTAGTCGGCGAACTGGCCGATGTGCCGGTGGAAACGACGGCTCGGCAGGCGCAGCTCGAAGTCGATGCCGTGCTTGGCGATGGTCTTGTTCCACTTGTTGACGCCGCGCTGGCAGTCGTTGACGTACTCGTCGCGCAGCACCTCGTTCATCGCGTTGCGCAGACCGATCTCGCGCTGGGCAATCGCTCCGTTTTCGACGACGTCGAGGTTGTAATGTCCCTCGAGGGCCAGGTGGTCCTCGAAGCGCTCCTCCTTGTAACGACCCTTGAGACCCGCGGCGAACGCGTCCGCCGCGTTGGACGAGATCTCGCCACCGAACAGGTCGAGCGACAGCGAGTACCAGAGATTGAGGAACTTCTGCACCGTCGGAAGGTCGATGCCGCCCTGGGCCCGAACGTCTTCATTCGAGTCTTCCTTCATCAGCTGGCAGGCGCGGTCCACGATGCGGTTGACGCCGGTCTCGCCGACGAACATGTGGTGCGCCTCCTCGGTGAGCATGAAGCGGCAGGTTCGCGCCAGCGGATCGAAGCCGCTCTCCGCCAGCGACGCGAGCTGATACTTGCCGTCGCGGTCGGTGAACATGGTGAACATGAAGAACGACAGCCAGTTTTCGTTGGGCTCGTTGAAGGCGCCGAGGATGCGCGGCCGATCGGCGTCACCGCTTCGGCGGTGCAGCAGCTCTTCGGCTTCCTCGCGGCCGTCGCGGCCGAAGTAGCGGTGCAGCAGGTAGACCATGGCCCACAGGTGACGGCCCTCTTCGACGTTGACCTGAAACAGGTTGCGCAGGTCGTACAGCGACGGGGCGGTCTGGCCCAGGCGCCGCTGCTGCTCCACCGATGCCGGCTCGGTGTCGCCCTGGGTGACGATCAGGCGGCGCAGCATGCCGCGGAACTCACCGGGCACGTCGTCGTAGACCGGCTTGCCGAGGTTGTCGCCAAAGCCGATCGTTTTGCCCTCTTGCTTGGGCTCCAGGAAGATCCCCCACCGGTAGTCGGGCATCTTGACGTGGCCGAAGTTCGCCCACCCGCCCGGCTCCACCGAGATGGCCGTTCGCAGGTAGATGTCGTTTTGCTGGAACCCTTCGGGCCCCATGTCCATCCACCACTCGAGAAAGTTGGGCTGCCACTTTTCGAGCGCCCGCTGCAGTCGCCGATCCGAAGACAGGTCGACGTTGTTCGGGATTCGCTCGTCGGAAATATGCGCTGACATTTACACTCGCCTCCAATCGAAGCTGGGTCGCTCGGGCTTGCCGTAGACGCTCAACGCGCCCTTTTCGCCGATGGCGTTCGGCCGGGTAAAGATCCAGTTCTGCCACGCCGAAAGCCGGCCGAAGATCTTGGTCGCCAGGGTCTCGGGACCGGCGAATCGCAGCGATGCCTCCATGCCCGTAAGGGCGTCGGGCGACATGGCGGCGCGCTCTTCGACCGCGATGCGCAGCTCGTCCTCGAAATCGATATCGTCGGCGACGATCGTCGCCAGGCCCAGGTCGTCGGCATCGGTGGTCTCGATGAGACCTTCTCCGATGCGGGCCAGCACGTCGTCGGTTCGTTTGGGTTCGGCCAAAAAGCGCGACTGCAGCCGGGTAAGCCCGTTGGGCATGGGCAGTCGGCCCGCGTTGGCCGGAGAAACGAACACACCGACCTCTCCGTCCTCGTCCTCGAGCATGTAGACGCGATCCGACGCGAGCGCCAGCTCGAGCAACGACCCGGCAAAGCACGCCCCCTGGTCGACCACGGAGAAGAACGACTTGGCGGTCAGGTCGAACCGGCGCAGCGTGCGCGCCTGAAACAGCGCCACTTCGCGAACGAACCCGTTGGCTCCGCGGTGGGCCTCGACCGCGTCGTCAGCCGCCAGCACGTGGGCTGCGTCGCCGCGCGTGTGCACGGTCACGAGGCCGATTTCCTGCTCGTTGAAGCGCAGGTGCAAAAGCGCCGCGTCCAGCTCGCGAAAGCAGCGCAGCGCCCACAGGTCGGCGCCCTGGGCAACCATGCCGGCCGCGTCGGCGGGCGGCGCCTCCTCGGGGGCCCGCACCGTGAGCTCCGCGGTGCGCGCGTCGCGGTCCAGGTTGAGCTCGACGTACTTCCAGCTCAGCTTGTCGCCGTCGCGCGCCACGTCGAGGGGAGCCAGTTCGACGGCCGGGCCGCGCGGCACGTCGGCCACCTCGGTCGCGAGCCCCTTGGCGTGCTCGGCGATCTTGGCGTCGAACTTCGAGCGCGGGGCAATGTCGTCGACAAGGCCCCACTTGACCGCGCGCTTGCCCTTGATGCCCTCCTCGACCGTCGAAAACACGTCGGCCCGGTCGCGCCGAACCTTGCGCTTGTCGACCAGCCGCGTCAGGCCACCCGTGCCGGGCAACACCGCCAGCAGGGGCGTCTCCGGGAACGACACCGCCGACGAACCGTCGTCGACCAGCACGATGCGGTCGCAGGCCAGGGCCAGCTCGTATCCACCGCCGGCGGTCGTGCCGTTGCACGCCGCGAGAAAGCGCAGGCCGCTGTTGTCAGACGCGTCCTCGACCCCCAGCCGGGTCTCGTTCGTGAACTTGCAGAAGTTCACCTTGAAGCTGTGGCTCGAGCTCGCGAGCATGTAGATGTTCGCGCCCGCGCAAAACACGCGCTCTTCGAGGTTGCCGGTCACCACGACCACGCGCACCTCGGGGTGCTCAAACCGAAGTCGCTCGAGGGCGTCGGCGAGCTCGATGTCGACCGACAGGTCGTACGAGTTGAGCTTGAGCTCGTACCCATCGCGATGGGGGTGCTCGCCGTCCACCGCCATCGTGAGCCGGGCGACCTCGCCCTCAATGTCGAGCGACCAGTGGTGGTAGCGTGTGGGATGGGTGTCGAACGAGACCGGGTCCATCGCGTAGGTGTATCGGATTCGAGAGTGCCATTCAAGCATTTTAGTTCTGGACTTCGGGGCCACTAAGTAATAAATTGCAGGCCCTGTATGCGCCACCAAGCCCTGCTCAACACCGTAGGTGCCCGAGTTCGCTCGCTTCGCGAGCGGCGAGGCATCTCGCGCCGCCGGTTGTCGGAGTCGTCGGGGGTGTCGGAACGGTTCCTCGCCCAGCTCGAGGCCGGCAAGGGCAACATTTCCCTGGCCCGCTTCGCCGATGTCGCCATCGCCCTGGGCACGACCCCGGCGGAGCTTCTGGTGGGCGCGACGCCGAGCGCCGGGGGCAACGGCGTCATCGCCCTGCTCGGGGTGCGAGGCGCCGGCAAGTCCACGGTCGGCGATGCCCTGGCCAGCTCGCGCAGCGAACCCTTTATTGAGCTCGACGCCCGGATCGAAGAGGCGGCCGGCCTGAGCCTGGCCGAGATCTTCGAGCTCCACGGCGAAAACTACTACCGCCGCCTCGAGCGCGACGCCCTGTCGCGAGTGCTCACCGACGTGTCCTCGGCCGTTATCGCGACCGGCGGTTCCATCGTCACCCACCGCGACAACTTTTCGGTTCTCAAGGAGCGCTGCACCACGATCTGGCTGCGTGCCCAGCCGGAAGACCACTGGGACCGGGTGATTCAGCAGGGCGACCGCCGCCCCATGGGCGAAAACCCTCACGCCTTCGCCGAGCTGCGCGCACTGCTCGCTGCCCGCGAGCCGCTCTACGCCACCGCCGACCACGTCGTTGATACGTCGGGACGCTCGGTCGAGGACGTGGTCAGCGCCATTGTGTCCGCGGTGAGCGGCGGCGACGCCAGCGACACCGCGGCCTGACCTGGTTCGTTTCTACAGCCCGACGTGCCGATTGGCCGTGCGGCCGCCCGGCTCGGCGACCACCACGTCGATGGACGACGTGCCTTCGGGCACGGCGAACGCCACTGAAAAAGCGACGGTCACGTCCCAGAGCCGGTCGTCGCCATCGGTCGGTCGACGCTCCACTCGCGCGGGACCGTTGAGCAGCCGGCGCAGCGGCACGCCGTCAGCCGACGCCGCCACGTGCCAGCGATCGGAACGCTCGAACGCCTCCCCCGCCCGGTAGCGCAAGCCGCGGCCGGTCACGTCGACCTGCACCGACGCGCCCGTCTTCTGGGTCTCGATGGAGATGCGCGTATCGCGCGGCTCTTGCTCCGCGGTCCTGGTCGAGGCGACGACAGCCGTGCGGTCGTCGGCCGCCGATCGCGCGCCGCAGCCCGTCCCAAGCGCCAGGGCCGTCGAAGCGACGACCAGAGCAATCCGCCCAACACCTGCACCGCTCATCACTCACCGAGTGTGCAGGGCAGCAACGAGGCGAGCAAGGTAGGCGCTGCCCTACATGGCCCCAATCGACGATGGCGAGCCGTTGGTTCGCTCCGCCGGCAACGTTCGTCACGCGCGGGTCGCATCTCGTCGCACATGACGCGCCCGCACCGCGGGCAAGCGTGACCGAGGCCTCGGGCTACTCGAGGTGCTCGGGCCGCTCCGCGCCTTCGCGAAACGCCTCGAGTTCGTCGGCCTCTGCGGCCACGGCCGCCTCGTCGGCGACGGCGAGCTCTTCGAGAGCAACTTCCTGGGTGCTCTCGTCGTCCGAGACTTCGTCGAGCGCCGTCAGGTCGACGGGGTTCGTGTTGTCGACGTCGCCCTCGACTGCCTTCGTACCGGACACGCACGCGGCCTTGACCGTGACTTCGAAAGCGCGGTCGCCGAAGTACGCATCGATCGCCTCTTTGATGTACCAGAAGATGTCCTGCAGCTCCTGGCCCTTGCCCGCGATCTTCTTCCACTGCGGCAGCGGCCCGTACTCGATGAGCGGCGCAAAGAAGAACTCCCGCGACGACTTGAACAGCAGCGAGAACTCGTCGACCTCGATGTCGAACGGACGCAGGCCGGCGGATGTCGCCCAGCTTTCCAGACGCTCGGGCGTCGGGTAGCTGGCCTCGAGATGCTCGTTGAGCCGCTCGAGGGCTTCGTGTTTGTCGTGCTTGACCAGCACCTCCCGGTACAGGTCGTAAAACTCGCCGAACGTTCCGTCGAGGGCCAGCGTCACCCGCACCTGGCCGCCGGGAACGGCCACGCGAGTGAAGTCGGCCAGCGCCTGGTCCGGCTGCTCCATGTCCATCAGGCCGAGGTTGCACACAACTACGTCGTAAACGTCGTCGGCGAACGACAGCCGTGGCTCGGCACTCTCCGTGCGAAAGAACACTCCCTTGCGGCCGGTCTTCGCGATCTTCTTGCGCGCCACGTCGAGCATGGCCGACGAGCCGTCGATCGCGATGAGCCGACAGTCCTCGCTCATGCGCCGCAGGATTTCGGTGGCCGGGTATCCCGTGCCGGTGACCACGTCCAGCACCTGCCCCCCCGACGGCACGTCGAGCCCGCGAAGCAGCATGCGTCCGAACCGTTGCGACCAGATGGGCAGGATCTCCCGGTCGTAGATTCGTGCGAGCTTTTCGAATTTGAGGCTGCGGCGGCGGGCCGAGGACATGGAGTGAATCCTAGGTTAGCGCGGTTACGGGTCGAACCGATAGCCACTACCGCGCACGGTCACGAAGTGACAGGGGTTCTCGGGATCGGGCTCGAGCTTGCCGCGCAGCTGGCCCACGAAATTGTCAACCGTGCGCCGCGAGCCCCCGTACTTGATGTTCCAGACCCGTTCGAGCAGCGCCTCGCGCGAGAACACCCGCGACGGATTGCGCACGAAGAAGGTCAAGAGCTCGAATTCGAGATGCGTGAGCCGAACCGGCTCGCCATTGCGCGACACGTCGCGCGTGTCCTGGTCGATCGAGACCTCCCCGAATGCGAGTACCCCCTGCCGGGGCAGCTCGCCGCTTTCGCTCGCCTCGCGAGGCTCGGCCGGGACCTCGACCGCCGGATAGCGGCGCAAGACAGCGCCCACGCGGGCCATGAGCTCGGCGAGGGCGAACGGCTTGGTCACGTAGTCGTCGGCGCCGAGCTTGAGGGCCGCGACCTTGTCGAACTCCTCCTGGCGAGCCGACAACACGACCACCGGGGTGGTGTCGCCGCGACCGCGAAGCTCACCCAGGACGTCCAGGCCGTTTTTGCCCGGAAGGCCGATATCCAGGAGAACGAGGCACGGGCGCCGCTCCTCGATGGCGGCAAGGGCCTCGTCGCCGTCGGTGACCGTCGACGATTGATACCCCTCGATTTTCAGGTTGAGGGCGAGCGCCGTGGCGATCGCCTCGTCGTCCTCCACGATCAGGATGTGTCTGGGGCGAGTCACGGCAAAGTGCGGCGGCGATTCTTTCAGGCAGGCAACACGAGGGTGAAGCGCGAGCCCCGGTTGCTGGACTCGACCTCGACCGAGCCCTTGTGCGCCGTCATGATCGCTTTTACCACTGCGAGGCCCAACCCGGTGCCCGGCTTTTCGGCCGATGCGTTGCGCCCCCGTTCGAATTTGTCGAAGATGACGCGCCGCTCCTCGCGGGAAATGCCGGGACCGCGGTCGGACACCGCAAGCTCGACCTTTTTGCCGCGCCGACGGGCGGTCACCGAGATGGCCCCGTCGCTGCCGCCAGCGTACTTCCAGGCGTTGGTGAACAGGTTGGACAGCGCGAGCGCCATGGCCTGGCGGTCTGCGTGCAGCACCAGCCCCTCCTCGATATCGACATCGATCGTGGCAGATTGGCCCAGCGTGGCCGCATCGAAGGCAGTGAGCGCCTCGCTCACGATGTCCTGCACGTCGACGGCCTCCGGCTTGAACGCGTGCCGGCCGCTCTCGATGCGGGACAGCTCCATGAGCCGATTGACCAGTCCGTCCAGGCGCCGCATCTCGCGATCGAGAATGTCGAGGCAACGCTCTCGCTCCTGGGCATCGACTTTGCCCTCGCGCAAGGTCTCCACGAACATCCGCATGGACGTCATCGGGGTGCGCAGCTCGTGCGAAACCGACGACAGAAAGTCGTTCTGGACGCGAGCCAGCGACACGCCGCGGCTCACGAAGATCGATCCCAGGATGTAGCCGGTCAGCGCGGTCGAGCAGAACGCCAGCACCAGAACACCCCCGATGATGGGCACCGTTGCACTGCGCGACAGCACCAGCAACACGATGCCGACAGCGATCATCAAGACGGTCGGGATCAGGGCCGCCAGGATCAGCGTGAGCTGCGCCCGGCGCAGCATCACCACGGCGGGTGCGCGAAACTTCACCCCCGCAGTATACCCGGCGCCGGCCCGACGGCCGACGCCTGGATGATTCGAGCTACTGCTTGTCCGCGTAGAGCCGTTTGCCGGTGTCGGCGAACTCTTTGCTCTTTTCGGCCATGCCGGCCTCGACGGCGCTGGACACGTCCATGCCCTGCTCCGCCGCGTAGTCGCGCACGTCTTGCGTAATCTTCATCGAGCAGAACTTCGGGCCGCACATCGAGCAGAAGTGCGCGCCCTTGGCGGCGGGCGCCGGCAGCGTCTCGTCGTGGTACTCGCGGGCGGTGTCGGGGTCCAGTGCCAGGTTGAACTGGTCCTCCCAGCGGAACTCGAAGCGGGCTTTCGACAGGGTGTCGTCCCAGCGTTGCGCGCCCGGGTGTCCCTTGGCGAGATCGGCGGCGTGGGCCGCAATCTTGTACGCGATGACGCCGTCTTTGACGTCCTGGCGGTTCGGCAGGCCCAGGTGCTCTTTCGGCGTGACGTAGCAGAGCATCGAGGTGCCAAACCAGCCGATCATCGCGGCGCCGATGGCCGACGTGATGTGGTCGTAGCCCGGCGCGATGTCGGTCACCAGCGGTCCGAGGGTGTAGAACGGCGCCTCCTTGCAGAGCTCCATCTGCTGGTCGACGTTCTCCTTGATCTTGTTCATGGGCACGTGCCCCGGGCCCTCGATCATGACCTGCACGTCGTGCTTCCACGCGATCTGCGTGAGTTCGCCCAGGGTCGCGAGCTCGCCCATTTGCGCTTCGTCGTTGGCGTCGGCAATGCAGCCCGGGCGCAGGCCGTCACCGAGCGAAAACGCGACGTCGTACTTCTTCATGACCTCGCAGATGCGCTCGAACTCCGTGTACAGGAAGTTCTCTTTGTGGTGCGCCAGGCACCACTTGGCCATGATCGAACCACCGCGGCTCACGATGCCCGTGACGCGCTTGGCCGTAAGCGGCACGTAGCGCAACAGCACGCCGGCGTGAATCGTGAAGTAGTCGACGCCCTGCTCGGCCTGCTCGACCAGCGTGTCGAGAAACAGGTCGATGGTCAGGTCCTCGGGGACGCCGTTGACCTTCTCCAGGCACTGGTAAATCGGAACGGTGCCCACCGGAACGGGCGAGTTGCGAATGATCCACTCGCGGGTCTCGTGAATGTTGTCGCCGGTCGACAGGTCCATAATGGTGTCGGCGCCCCACTTGGTCGCCCACTGGAGCTTTTCGACCTCGTCCGCGATCGACGAGCTCACCGCCGAGTTGCCGATGTTGGCGTTGATCTTCACCTTGAAGTTCTTGCCGATGATCATCGGCTCGGACTCGGGGTGATTGATGTTGTTCGGAATGATGGCGCGTCCGCGCGCGATCTCGTCGCGCACGAACTCCGGGTCCATGGACTCGCGCGCAGCCACGTAGCGCATTTCCGGGGTCACGATGCCCCGCCGCGCGTAGTGCATCTGGGTCACGTTGCCCGTGCTGCCCCCTTCGGGCTTGTCGACGGACTCGCGGCGCTCGTCGATCCACGGCTGGCGCAGCTTGTCGAGCCCCTTGTGGATGTCGTGACCGTGGGGGCCGGACGTGTCGTAAACGTCGAGCGGCGGCTCGCCGCCACTGAGCTCGATGCGACGGAACGGCACGCGCAGGCCGTCCACCTCTTTGTAGACTTTCGTGGAGTTCGGAAACCAGTCGACCGGGGTGAGTCCCTCGACGGGGTTTTCGACCTGCGGCAGGCCGTGGCCGTTTTTGTGGCCGTTGGTGCCGTTCGTACCGTTGGCGCCGTTCGCGCCGTTTCCGCTTTTGCTCATGTGCTTTCCTCCGCCGGCGTTACCCGGGTCAGGTTCAGGGGTCGCGGTCCGCTTTCAACGAGCCGCCTCTCAGCGCAGGGCTCCCCCAGCTATGTGGTGCGAGCGCGCACTGTAACGCTCTGGCGCCCGAATGCAAGTCGGCCGAATCCGGCTGGCCCCGGGGACGCATTCGACGAACGTCGCGGAATGCCTTATACGTCCGGCGTGGAACTCGAGCTGACCACGCCGGCGCTGTTGTTTCCGGCCATCTCGCTGCTGTTGCTCGCCTATACGAGCCGTTTTTTGAGCCTGGCCAACCTGATTCGGCACCTCTCGGACTGCTTTCGCGAGTCAGGCGCCACCGTGCTCGTGGCTCAGATCGACAACCTGCGCCAGCGGATTCGCCTCATCCGGGCCATGCAGGCCCTGGGCGTGTTGAGCTTTTTTCTGTGCGTGCTGTGCATGCTGCTTCTGTTCCTCAGCCAGGTCGTGACGGCCAAGGTCGTGTTCGCCGCCAGCCTGCTGCTGCTCATGGGCTCGCTGGCCATGTCGGTGCGCGAGATCGCCATCTCGACCCGGGCCCTGAACCTGTCCCTCGAACAGCTCGAGCATCCCGACGCGCCCCGTCGGGCATCGCCAAGCTAACGCCCGAAGCCTTTCTCTTCTGTCCGACTAGTCCGCGCCCTTGCCGGCCGGGTCTCGCGTTTCGGGCGGCTCTGCGCCCGCGGGAGGCGGTTGGCCGCCGGCAGGCGGTTCGGCTTCGGTGCTGGCAACGCCGGTCGGCTCGCTCGCTTGCTGCCCCGCGTCCGTGTCGGCGTCGGCGTCGCCGTCGCCATCATCCGGGCCCAGGCTGGCAATGGCCTCGTCGATGATGGGAGACACGGCCCCCGACGCCACAAGCCAGAGCTGGTGCGCGGCGCGGGTAGCCCCGATGTGCAGCAGGTGCCGCGACTCGACGTTGTCGGGATACGACGAGGCGTTGCACTCGACCATGATGACGTAGTCGAACTCGAGTCCCTTGACGTGGGTGATGTCGGTGACGTCCACGCCTGGCGCAAAGGTGAAATCGTCGCGGTACACGCGGCGCAGCGCCGAGACTTCCGAGCGCTTGAGCCCTTCGTAGTAGAGGTCGGCCTGCTCGGAGTAGCGAGCAATGACGGCAACCGACGCCGCCGGCTCGCGGCCGCGCAGAGCGCGGAGGGCATCGCCAAGGAACGCCACCGCTTCGCCCATGTCGCCAAACGGATGCAGTTCGACGGGCGCTCCGGACCGCGCGTACAGCGGATCTTCGGGCGCCAGCTCCGGTCCCAGAATGCCGCGCGCGAGCTGCATGACCTCGGCGGTCGACCGATACGACAGGCGCAGTGGCTCGACGGTCACGCCCTTTTGCCCCACGGCTTCGAGCAGGCCCTCCCAGTCTTCGAAGCCGTTGTCGAACACCACCCGCTGGGCGGTATCGCCGGCGATGGTGACCGAGCGGCGCGGGTTGGCCTTGCCGCTGTCGGCTTCGTCCGGGCGCGTCGCGTCCAGCAGGACCTTCACCTCGAGGGCTGACCGGTCCTGGGCCTCGTCGATGGCCACGTGCTCGTAGTACACCTCTTTGCCGTCGGGCGAAAACAACCCGCCGCGCTTGAGCTGCACTAGGCGCAGCAGGATCGCCTCGTCTTCGACGTCGTACCGGCCGCCGATGTCGCCTTCGTTGACGTCGCGGCCGTCGACCGCCGCGACGGTCTTGCCAAACTCGTCCACGGGCGTGGCGGCCTTGGGCTCGTTTTGCCGCATGACCCACTTCACGCACCGCTCGATAGCGCCCGCGGTCACGTCCGGCGCGCCGGCAAACGCGCTGCCGAGCAAGTCGGGATCGGTGAGCAGCTCGGCCCAGTCGGCGGTGATGTCGTCGGCCCGCTCGAGAAGACCGCTCACCGCGCTGCCGATTCGCTGTCGGGTGACCTCCGCGGTGCGCTCGCGCTTGGCCCAGCGCCGCAGAGCGCGCAGACGCGGCACCAGCGCCCGGCCCTTCGACCCGCTCCACTGCTCGCGGGCGCGCGCCCGGTCGCGCTCGGCCAGGTCGTCGAACAGGTCCTCGATTTCCTCTTCGACATCGGCTTGGGCCCGGCGCGCGTACTCCTCGACGGCGTCGAGCAAGCCGGGGTGCTTCTTGATGCGCGTGACGGCGTCGGGGGTTTCGTCGGTGGTGTACTTGCTCGAGTCGGGCAACACCCGCTGGCGAAGCTTGCGCGCCCAGCGCTGATACGTGAGCACCGGAACGCCGGCCACGCCCAGGGACGGCAACACGCCGGCGACGTAGCGGACCAGCGCGTCGGACGGAACCACCACGAGCATGCGGTTGGCCGCAAAGCGCTTTTTGTCGGTGAAGTTCAGGTACGCCACCCGGTGCAGCGCCACCGTTGTTTTGCCCGAGCCAGCTCCGCCCTGAATGACGATGAGACCGCTCTCGGGGCTCGAGATCAGCGCGAACTGCTCGCGGTCGATAAGCGCCGCGATCTCGGGCAGATGCTTGTCTTCGCGGAACGCCCCGTCGTGGTGCACGCCCAGCTCCGAGCGCCGGCGTCCGCCATCGCGCCGCCCGCGGCCGTTGCGGCGGCCGTTGCGGCCGCGGTCCCGGTCGGACCGCCGCGGCGGCTCGACCCGCGGGGCGCGGGCCGCTTTGCCAGCGCCGCCGGACAGCTGCGGGGCCGCCCCGCCAACCGCCTCGCGCCAGAGCATCTTCGAGTCGCGCAGGTAGGTGCCGCTCGGGGTGCCGATGCGCCGCAGCTGCGACCCGACGATGGACACGTTGCGCCGCACCCGCACCTCGCCCACCATCTCGCGGCCGGCCAGGTGCTCGTCGTAGTCGTCGCCCTCTTCGTATCGATAGTAGATTTGCGACACCGGCGCGTTCCGCCAGTCGACGATCTGCACGTTGGCCTCGCGGTCGATAAAGCCCCGCTTGCCGATGAGGACCTCGCGACGCCGACCGCCCTCTTCGAGCACCATGTGGGCGAAGTAGGGCGAGCCAATGTCGACGGCGACTTGCTGGCTGCCGCCGAGGCGGCCGCGGATGGCCGCCACGCGGGTCATCTGCTCGACCAGCGGCGCCAGGTCCTCGGGCTTGGCTTCCGCGATGGCGTCGCGCAGCTCGATCAACTCCTTGTCGAGGTCGTCGGCGTGAACGCGATCGGCGATGTCGTCGACACCGACCGCGAGGCGCGCATGCACCCGAGCGTGAAGCCGCTCCTCCTCGTCAATGACCACCGCCGCCGGCGTGTCCTTTTCGACTACAGAACCCATGATGTGCGAGGCGCAGCAGTCTAGCAGCGCAAGCCGGCCAAGTGGTCTCCTGGCACCGGGAACCGAAACTCGGCATTGCCTTTTGCAACGAAATCGCTACGCTGGCGGCCGCGATGGCCAAGGGTGCAGTTCAAAAATCCGATCCGCTGCGGCGGTGGTCCCTCGCCGATGCCGAGGAAACCTACGGGCTGGGTCGGTGGGGCTGCGGGTATTTCCGCATCAACGACGACGGCCACGTCGCGGTCGTCGGTGACCGGGGCTCCCTCGACGTCAAGGTGCTGGTCGACGACCTGACCCGACGCGGCATCCAGCTGCCGATTCTCATTCGCTTTTCCGACCTGCTCCGGTCGCGCATCGAGCAGCTCAACGGCGCCTTCTCCCAGGCCATCGAAGAGTGTGGCTACCGGGGCCAGTTTCGGGGCGTGTACCCGATCAAGGTCAACCAGGCGCGCAAGGTCGTCGAGGAAATCGTCGACTTCGGGCGCCCGTTTCACTACGGGCTCGAGGCCGGTTCCAAACCCGAGTTGCTCGCCGTCATGGCCATGCTCCAGGACCCCGACGCCCTGGTCATCTGCAACGGATACAAAGACGAGCAGTACGTCGAGACCGCGCTGTTGGCGTCGAAGCTCGGGCCGCGGGTCGTCATCGTCGCCGAGAAGCCCGCGGAAATCGACCTCATCCACCGCGTAGCCCAAGACGTCGAGATTCGGCCGCACATCGGCGTGCGCGTGCGCCTGTCGGCCCGCGGGTCCGGGCGCTGGGAGTCGTCCGGCGGCGACCGCAGCAAGTTCGGCCTGTCGGCCGCCGAGATCATGGACGCGGTCGAAAAGCTCCGCGGCTGGGGCGAGCTGGACTGCTTCGAGCTGCTGCATTTTCACCTCGGCTCCCAGATCTCGGCCATTCGCTCGATCAAGAACGCGCTTCGCGAAGCGGCGCGCTTTTACACCGAGCTGCACAAAGAAGGCTGCAGCGGCCTGCAGTTCATGGATGTGGGCGGTGGCCTCGGCGTCGACTACGACGGGTCGCAGACGTCGTTTCAGTCGTCGATGAACTACACCATGCAGGAGTACGCCAACGACGTCGTCTACCACATCCAGGAGGCGTGCGACGCGGCCGAGGTGCCCCACCCCAACATCGTCACCGAATCCGGCCGAGCGGTCGTGGCGCCGCACTCGGCCCTGGTGCTCAACGTCCTGGGCGCCACCGCGAACGATGCGGTGGCCGAGGTCGAGGAGCCGGAGCAGGGCTCGCATGCCCTGCTCGAAAACCTCTGGGAAACGTACACCTCCGTCAACCGCAAGAACCTGCTCGAGGCCTATCACGACGCGGTCGAATACAAAGACCAGGTCCTGCAGCTGTTCAACCTGGGTCACCTGTCGCTTGCCCTGCGGGTCAAGTGCGAACGGATTTTCTGGGCGACGTGCCGGCGCATCGCCACGGTCACCAAGACCCTGTCGCACGTTCCCGAAGAGCTCGAAGGCCTCGAAAAATCGCTGTCGGACACCTACTACTGCAACTTTTCGATGTTCCAGTCGCTGCCCGACGCCTGGGCGGTGGACCAGCTGTTTCCGGTCATGCCGATCCACCGCCTCGGCGAAGAGCCGACCCGCCGCGGCGTGCTGGCCGACATCACCTGCGATTCCGACGGCAAGCTCGACGAGTTCATCGACCTGCGCGACGTCAAGGCCACCCTCGAGCTGCACCCGTTCGAAGACGATCCCTACTATCTGGGCATCTTCCTGGTCGGCGCCTACCAGGAAATCCTCGGCGACCTGCACAACCTCTTTGGCGACACCAACATCGTTCACGTCTCCGTCGGTGACGACGGCGCGTACGACGTGGACGAAGTCGTCTCCGGCGACACCGTGACCGACGTGCTGCGCTATGTCGACTACCAGCCCGAAGAGCTGGTGCGAAAGATGCGCCGCGTGATTGAAAACGCCCTGCGCGAAGGCCGGATTTCCCTGGACGACTCGCGCCAGCTCATCCAGCGCTATCGCGACGGCCTGGCCGCGTACACGTACCTGGGCGACGAGTAGGCGCCCGGCGAGGGCAGCATGAAGACACCGCCCCGAGCCGACCGGCCGACGCTCGCCATCTTTCGCCGGTGGAGCCAGGTGTACGACCACGCGGTCTTTCAGCGCGGGCTGTTTGGCCGCGTGCACCGGGCCCTGCTGTCGCTGCTCGACGACGTGCCGCCGCCTCGCACCGTCGTCGATCTCGGCTGCGGCACGGGCCTTTTGACGCAGACGCTAACCCGGCGCTTTGCGGGCGCATCGGTCGTGGGCCTCGACCTGTCCCTCGACATGCTACGGCCGGCGCGCGCCCGGGCGGCCGTGGCCTGCGCCAACGTCTACGCCCTGCCCGTCGCGCCTGGGTCCGTCGACCTGGTCGTGTGTTCGGTTTCGTTTCACTGGTACGCCGACCCCGACCGGGCCCTGGCCGAGATTCGCGCCGCTCTGGCGCCGGGCGGGCGCGTCGCCCTGGCCGTTCCCACGTCGCACCTACTGCGGGTGCGCGCGCTGCGCGGCGTCATCGACCGCGCCAGCGGGCGCCGAGTGCGTCTCGGACCGCCGGACGAGCTCTTCGACCGCCTGGCCGCGTCCGGCTTTGCCGTCGAGCAAGCGGCGGCGGTCTGGCCCGGCATGCAGCTCGTCGTCGCGCGACGGGACTGAGCCGCCTCGGCATCGGCACCGCGGCCCGATTGCCCGGGCGTCGCCCGCGGTGGTATGAGCGAATCGCATTCGAGGACTCGCATGAACAACGCATGGCCCACCGTTCCCCCGCCCGTTAACGAGCCCGTCCACGCCTACGGCCCCGGCAGCCCCGAGAAAGCGGCGCTCAAAGCCGAGCTCGAACGCCAGGCCGGCACCCAGGAAGAGATTCCCCTGGTCATCGGCGGCAAGCGGATCACGACCGGCAAGCTGGGCACGGCGGTGATGCCCCACGACCACGGTCACGTTCTCGCCACGTACCACGAGGCCGGCCCCGAGGAGATTCGAAAGGCCATCGAGGTGTCCCTCGAAGCCCACCGAGCCTGGTCGACCACCCCGTGGAACGCCCGCGCCGCCGTGTTTTTGCGGGCCGCCCAGCTTCTGGCCGGGCCGTGGCGGGCGCGCCTGAACGCGGCCACCATGCTCAACCAGAGCAAGACCTGCCACCAGGCAGAGATCGACTCGGCCTGCGAGCTCATCGACTTTTGGCGCTTCAACTGCGCCTTTGCCGCCGAGCTCTACGAACAGCAGCCGGCGTCGCCCACGGGCGTGTGGAACAGCCTCGAGCTGCGGCCGCTCGAGGGCTTCACCCTCGCGGTCACCCCGTTCAACTTCACCGCCATCGCCGGCAACCTGCCCACGGCGCCCGCGCTCATGGGCAACGTCGCGCTGTGGAAGCCGTCGCCGAGCGCGGTGCACTCGAACTACCAGCTCATGCTGCTGCTCGAGGAGGCCGGCCTTCCGCCGGGCGTGGTCAACTTCGTGCCGGGCCCGGCCGAAGCCATCGTCGACCAGGCCCTTGCCCACCGCGACTTCGCCGGGCTGCACTACACCGGCTCGACGGCAGTCTTTCGCGGCCTGTGGAAAAAAATCGGCGACCGCATCGACGGGTACCGGAACTACCCGCGCATCGTCGGCGAGACCGGCGGCAAAGACTTCATCGTCGCCCACGAGTCGGCGGACGAAGCGACGCTCACCACCGCCATCGTGCGCGGCGCCTTCGAATACCAGGGGCAAAAATGCTCGGCCGCGTCGCGGCTGTACGTGCCGCAAAGCCTGTGGGGCCGCATCCGCGAGCCGCTCCTCGAGACCGTGCGCGAGCTGCGCATGGGCGACGTGCGCGACTTTCGCAACTTCATGAGCGCCGTCATTCACGAGCGCGCGTTCGACACCCACGCCGCCGCCATCGCCGAAGCCAGGGCATCCAACGTGGCCGAGGTGCTCGTCGGCGGCGAGACCGACAAGAGCCAGGGCTACTTTGTTCGCCCGACCATCATCCAGGCCGAGGTGCCTGCGTACCGCACCATGCGCGAGGAGCTCTTCGGACCGATCGCGACGGTGTTCGTGTACCCGGACGGCGAGTTCGAAAAGACCCTCGACCTGGTCGACGGCACCAGCGACTACGCCCTCACCGGCGCGGTGTTCGCCCGCGACCGCGCCGCCGTCGAGCTCGCCTCGGCCCGGCTTCGCTTTGCCGCGGGCAACTTCTACATTAACGACAAGCCCACCGGCGCCGTCGTCGGCAACCAGCCCTTCGGCGGCGGCCGCGCATCGGGCACCGACGACAAGGCGGGCAGCCCGCTCAACCTGCAGCGCTGGGTTCAGCCGCGAACGATCAAGGAGACGTTCTCGGCCCCCACCGACCACCGCTACCCCTTCCTCACCGAGGAGTAGCTCAAGCGGCTCCAGTCGATGTCAGGCGATCGTCGGGCGGCCCGGGAACCGCCAGGTCGACGTCGCGAAAGAACAAAAGGCTCGGCAATCGTTTCCGTACCAACGCCGTGCCTTGCAACCGCCGACATCGTCAGCGGGATGTCAGCTCCGCCGTGTGCCAGTGCGACTAGCGTGCTCGCGCGCGACGAAATCGACGTCGCGCGAACGAAGAAAGGTTGCACAACATGAACAAGACGATCGCAGTAGCACTTGGAATCTGCCTGGGAGCAAGCGGTGCTTGCCAGCTCGAAACCCCCATGCTCGAGCCCGGGGACCTCGAGGGTATGAGCGTGTCCGAAGCCAGTGCCATTCTCGACAACGAGCTCGTCGACTACGAGGAACTCGCGCCGATTGAGGTACTCGATGGGCGCACCATTTCGACGACAACCCCCGACGGGCTGGCATCGGGCTACTTCACCTGCGGCCTGGAGATGGCGCGCACGGCGCTCGCGTGCGGCGTCGCCATTGTCGTTATCGGCGAACGAGTCGCCAACGGCGACTGGGCCGGCGCCACGGCGCGGGCCACGACCGCGGGCCTGCCCTGCTTGGGCGAGACCTTCAAGCTGCTGACGTGCCGGGCCAACAACGGTACGTCGTCGTGCGAAGCGCAAAACACGACCACGGCGTCCCCCTACGACGACGCGCTCTTCTGCTATTTCTAGCCCCGACCGGCCGGGCGGACGCTGGGCTGGTCGCCCGCGTCCGCCCTGTCGTCCGTGTCCGGCGCTAGCGGGCGTTCGCGGCCGCCGGACGAAGGTCGGGGGCGAACGCAACAGGCCCGACCAGCGCGTATCCGTCGGCCTCGCGAAGCAGGCGCTCCGTGAGCCCCGTGTCCCGCAGCCGCTTGACCGCCGTCCAGATACGCATTCGCGCCGCTTCGGGAAGAATCGTCTCGTCGGGCCAACAGCGCGTGCAAATGGCGTCGTCGCCTAGCGGCGCCTCGGCGGAAGCCAGCGCGATCAGCAGTCGCCGAAGAACGTGTTTCGATCCGAGGTCCACCGTGCGTCCGTCGAGCCGATACCGCCGCCCGTCGGGCTGCACCTCAAGCAGAGGCTGGCTCCGAGCCATTTGGTCCCGCAGTTCGTCCAGAACGTGACGAACCAGGCGCGCGGCGATGCGGCTGTCGGGACCGCCATCACCGGCACCCCCCAGCCGTCGCTCGAGAGATGCCAGTTCGAGGCCACGAGCGAGAGGGCGGCCCGTCTCGAGACGACGCAAGGAGCGCACGACGTCAATCCCGACGGACACGACTTCGGCGGCGGCCAGCTCGGGAGTTCGTGCGGCGTCCTTGTCGCGGCGTTCCTGGCCGGGCCGCCATATGCTGAGAGCCTCGCTGAGCCGGTGTCGGCGGGCGATGGCGAAGGCCAGATGCGCCCCAACGAAGTCGGCGGCTGGACCGCCGGCGCCAAGTCGCCCTTCGTACGCGCGCCGTAGATCGCGAACAGCCTCGTCGATGCGACCTTCGGCGTGAGCGACGAGGGCGAGATTGACCTCGTGCACGGATGCTTCGAGTCCGAGGCGCCGCTCGAGCTCCGCGGCGCGGCGATAGTCGCTGGCCGCCGCGGACCAGCGCCCCGCCACGTGGTGCAGTTCACCGCGGAGCGCGAGAGCGAAGACCTGCAGGCGCAGCAGACCGAGCGCGCCATAAAGTTCGGCCGATCTGCCAAGCGCGGACGAAGCCGCCTCGTCGCGCTCGAGCCGCATGGCCGCCCAGCCTTCACTCAGGTGCAGCGCGGCCTGAAACCGTCTCGGTGGAAGGCCGTCGCGCCAAACGTCGCCGGCCCGGCGCAAGCATTCCTCGGGCCCCTCGCCGTACAGGGCCAGCTGAACTCCGTAGCAGCGCAATCGCAAGGCCGCGGGCGACCGGTCGTCCACCCCCGGTTCGGCGAGCGACCGGTCGACGGTCTCGAGCGCTTCGACCCGCGCCCCGCACTGGAACTGGGCAAAGGCGAGGCAGTACACGGCCCGCAACCACGCAGCGTCGCCGTCGCGACGTCGAACCTCGCTGGCCAGCGCTCGCGCGGTGTCGGGCTGTCGCAGATTGCACGCGAGCTCCGCCCGGAGCGCAAGAAGCGGCCCCTCGCCAGCGCCACCATCGAGGAGCCGGTCGCACCACGTCGCTACCAGCGGGGCGCTGCCGTGCTCGATCCACAAGTCCGGCCCCGCCAGCAACGCATTGCGAACGACCTCGGCACAGTCGTCGATCGCCAGGGACAACACGGACGCCCAGCTACGAGCGTTGTGCGCGAACTGTTCTCGGCTGGCCGCTTCCTCGTGAGACCAGAGCCTTGCCTCGAGCCGCCGCACCTGCTGCGCCACCCGGCGGGCTGCCCCGGACACGGCCTCCTGGCGCTCATCGGCACCGAGCTCGGTTCGGGAGACTGCACGAATATGGGCAAGAGTCCTCCATCTCGGGCCGCCGCCGCTGGAGTCGATCGCGACGAGTCCACGGCGCACAAGCCGGGCGAGGCGCGCGCGCATTTCGGCCGGCTGGAGCCGACAAACCGCGCTCGCGAGGTCGCCATCGAAACCGTCGGAGAGTACCGATAGCGCGGCCAGCACCCGCTGCAACTCGTGAGGCAGGAGCGACCACGCGCGCCGCGCAGGCTGCACGCGCTCGAGAAGCGAACAGGAGCGCGACGCGTCCAGCTCGGCAACCAGCTCAGCGGCCGAGGTTTCGCGAAGGCGTTCCGCGGCGATCGCCAGGACCGCGGGCACACCATCAAGAAAACCGAGGAGCGACTCCAACTCGCGGTCCGGCGGGGCCGGGCCGTCGCACAGGAGCTGCACCATGTGTACGAACAGCGCGCGTGCCGCCTCGGTCCCGAGAGGAGAGACAGAGACCAGCTGGCCACCACAATGCTCGGGCAAAACGGCCGACGTAAGGATCACCGTCGCCTCGGGGGCGAGACGCGCGATCTCGCCGCCCACGGCGAGGGCACCGTCGACGTCAGCATCGACGTTGTCGAGCAGCGCGACCAGCTTTGGCGGGCCTGCGTGGCCTCGGTCGGCGCACAACGCAGCAGCTGTCGAGACCGCGCGGTCCAGCGGCTCAGCGCGGGCGTCGACGTACAACACTGGAAACTGCGAGGCGTTCCCCTGAAGCTCCGCGATAGCGTCGATGGCCACGCGCGACTTGCCAACACCGGGCGGCCCAGACACGAGCACCAGTGGCGCAGCCGCGGCGACGGCCGCGAGCACTTTGTCGGGCAGCTCGCTGCCTCCGAAGCGCGTGGGCGGCCAGACCCGCGGCGCCCGGCTTCTTATCGACCACGGGGGGCGGGCAGCCATGCGGACCTCTTACCGGCCTCGGGTCGACGCTGTCAAACCGGCCACCCGGCGCGGAACGCTTTGCAAAGGCCTGTAACAAAGAGCCTTTTCTCGATCAGACTGACGCGACAAGCGCGGGGTTCGATCTCGTCAGCGAGATGTCAGGCGGCCTCGAGGCTCTGCCAAGGTAGTTGGAGTGCTGCGGACCACGCGCGAAAAGGCGTGCGGCGCCTTTCGGCCGTTCCGGGGCCGCTAGCGCTGGCGAGGTTCGCGCGGGCACAGCGGGAGGCGATGCGAACGATGCGCGACGCAAAGCGACAAGGGGCGCGGTGGTGGCTCTGCGGACTGGCAGGGTGGTTGTCGACCGGGGCCTGCGCCCCGAACGGGGCCTCCGACAGAGCGACCGATGGAGGCCTCGAACCTGATCCGAGCGCGCGTCTGGTTATCGAGCCCACCGCCGCCGAAGTCGTCGTTCGCAACGGCGTCGCGAGCGAGGCCAATTTCTCGGCGTTCGTCGTCGACAGCCAGGGCGAGCGCACCCGGGTCGACGCGACCTGGAGCACCGACGCTCCCGAGATCGGTGTCATCGATCCGACACAAGGCGACTTCGTCGCCACCGGCGCCGCTGCCGGGTCGGCGCGCATCGTCGCTGCGACGGTCGGACTCGAGGCGGAAGCGACCGCAACCGTGCGGGTGGAAACGATCATCCTCGGCGACACGCAGGTACCGGGGGACGCGGATCGCCGCTTTCCAACCGCGCCGATCCCGGACGCTCGCGCGGGCGGCGCCATCGCCTACCCGCTCGACGGCGCCCGCGTGCCCGCGACCCTTCGCGCGCCCACGGTCCAATGGGACGGCGGCCGCGAGGGCGACCTGTTTCGGCTGGTGGTGGAGGCGGGGCTCGCGCGGGTCGTCGTATACCGGTTTCACACGGGCGGCGATTTCGATCGCGCGGTCGCGATTCCAAACACGGCGTGGCGCCAACTGCAACGGTCTGTCCCCACCGGGGGCGAGATCGAGTTCACGGTCGACCGATGGGGAGTGGGCGAAAGTGTCGCGTATCGCGGCGCCACCGTCTCTGTCGAACAAACCACAGCGCGCCTCGATGGTGCCGTCTACTACTGGGACCTGCGCGCCGGAAAAATGCTCCGAATCACGGCCGATGGTCGGGAGGAGTTCTTGCCGGCCCCTCCGGCAGAGCCCGATACCGGAAGCCGCTGCGTGGCCTGCCACACCGTGAGCCGCGACGGCCGCTACCTCGCCGCCGAGCTCTGGGGCAGCACCAAGACATCGGCCATCTTCGACCTGACGGCCGACCTCAGCGCCAACCCGGCGCCCACGGTCGTTCCCCCCGGACGCTACAGCGCACTTTTTTCCACCTTCAACCCCGACGCGACGCGGCTCTTGATCAACTTCGAGACGAGCCTGTCGCTCGTGGATCCGCGGACCGGCGCCCCGGTGCTCGCTGCCGGAGCCGGGCTTCCCGATCGAGGTGCGGCCCATCCTAGCTGGTCCCCAGACGGCCGTACGATCGCTTTCGCGGGCAATCACAACGGTGGTTATGCCGTGGACTTCACTCGCAGCGACCTGACGGTGGTCGAGGCCCTGCCGAACGACGCGTTCGGCACGGCCTCGGTGCTGCTTCCATCGAGCGGCGACGCGAGCACGTGGCCGACCTTTTCCCCCGACTCCGAGTGGATCGCCTTCGGTCGAGGCGACAACAGCCGCGGACGAAACGACGCGAAAGGCGAACAGTACCGGGGTGATCTCTACCTGATCCGTCGCACCGGAGGCCAAGCCGTTGCCCTGTCGGCCCTGAATGGCACCGGCCAGAACAGCTATATGCCGAGTTTTTCGCCCTTTGGCGAAGGCGGTTACTTCTGGCTTGCCTTCTACAGCACCCGCGACTACGGCAACGAAGCGGCCGGGACCCGGGGCACCGGACGTCGGCAGCTGTGGGTGTCTGCGATCAAGAACGCCCCGGCGCCCGGCGAAGACCCCAGCTCTCCGCCGTTTTGGCTGCCCGATCAGGATCTCGCCGCCGACAACATGAGCGCGTTCTGGGTACAGCGGCCCCCCGTCGATTAGCCACTGCTCCGATTCGCCGCCATCCGCCGCGCCGGCCGGGTGACCTACGGCAGCGTCCGGCGCAACACTCGAACGCGGCGGCGCACCAGGCGCGGCACGATGGCTCCCAGAACGTGCTCGCGGTAGTGCGGCGAGGCCTTGTGGGCCTCGACCGCCTCCGCGCTGGCATAGGTCTCAGCGAGCACGATGCGCCCCGGCAACTCCGGGTCGAGGTAGACGTCGTAGCCGGTGCACCCGGGCTCGGCGCGAGACGCATCGGCCACATCGGCCAGGCGCGCGAGGACCGGGTCCAGGTCCTCGCGCGCCACGTCCCACTCGGCGAGGACCATGACGGGCAAAGCGCGGTCCACGGCGTCAATCCCCGAGGAGCTTGAGGATCTGCCGGGCGACCGGTCCGGCGGAAGCCGGGTTTTGCCCCGTGATGACCCGACCGTCGACCACGGTCTTTTCCTGCCACGGCTCGGCCTCTTCGAAGGCCGCGCCCTGTTGCTCCAGAGCGGTCTGTAGCAGGAACGGGACATCGGCCGCGGCGTAGCCTTCTTCTTCCGCGTTGGAAAAGCCGGTGACCTTGCGCCCCTCGAGGAGCAGCGCGCCGCCCGACAGGCGCACGTTCAGAAGCGCGACCGGGCCGTGACACACGGCGGCAACCACGCGCCCGGCCTCGTAGGCGCGCGCGATGGCCCACTTCAAGTCGGGGTCCTCCGGCATATCGACCATGGGACCGAGCCCGCCGGGAACGAAGACCGCGTCGTACGCGGACACGTCGATGTCGGACAACTTGCGACTGTTGAGCAGCCGCTGATACGCGAGGCTCTCCCGGAACGCCTTGCTCGCCGCATCGCTTTCGTCGTAGCCGTCCTGCGGCGGGGCGCCACCGGCCAGAGACGCAAATTCCACGGCAACTCCCGCTTCCTCCAGAACCGCATAGGGGTGCGATACCTCGGAGAAAAAGAACCCGGTCTTGCGCTCGTTAGGACCGATGGTCTCGGCGTTGGTTAGAACGAAAAGGACATGTTTCATGGCGTTTGCTTCCTTTCTTGGCGGCGGCGGCCCGACGACGGGCCCGCCCGTTGCTGCATGCTCCCAAGGTGACGCCTCGCCGGCCCCCGCGCGAGGCACGTGCCTGCACAGGGATTGCCAGATCCTGCAAAACGCCCGCCCGGTCGGGCGGGCCAGGGGCGAACGCGTTAGCGTAGAGCCATCACTCGGGCGCCAGCGCCGGGCCGGCCGCGCCGGCGCTCGAGGCAGTGGGTTTTGAGGTGACGGTTCCAGAAAACAACATCGAGCCCGCGCGCGCCGCCCTGGCCAGTGAGTCGCTGGTCGAGCGCGCCATGGACCTGGCGGTAGAAACCGGGCGCAACCCCACGCCGTGGCCGCGCTTGAGCGTGCACCGCCACGACGTGCCCGGCCAGGACGAAGGCGAAGCGTCGTCGCTGACCATTTGCGCCGTCATCAAGGGTCGCAAGGTCGTTCGCGTCGATGAACGGTCGCTCGAATACGGCCCGTACCGGTTCCTCGTACTGTCGCTGCCGCAGCCCTACACCGGCAGCGTGGTCGAACACCCGTACCTGTCCCTGAGCATCTCGCTGCCGGCGGATCTGGTGGCAGAGCAGGCGCTGGAGATCGCACGCGACAGCCAGCCGTCGGACGAGCTCGGCCCCGCGGGGTATGTCGGCGACCTCGACCCGGGCATGCGAGACGCGCTGGCCCGCTTGTTCGACGCCGCCCTCGACGACCGCCGCCGGGACGCCCTGTGCCCCGTGGTCGAAACCGAAATCGTGCGCCGCCTGCTGGTCAGCCCCGCGTCGGCCCCCCTGCGCGCCGCCGCCGCCGGGGTCGCCCAGACTCGGCCACTGGTCGAGGTCATGCGCTACATGCGCGACCACTGCCACGAGCGGCTGACCGTCGAAGATCTGGCCCGCAAGGCGGGCATGAGCACGTCGAGCTTCGCCCACGGCTTCAAGGCGCTAACCCGCACGTCGCCCATTCGGTTCGTCAAGCACGTGCGCCTCGAAAAGGCGCGCCTGCTTCTGCTGCGCGACGGCTTGAACGCAAGCGAAGCCGCGTACCGCGTCGGCTACAAGAGCTCATCCCAATTCAGCAACGACTTTCGCCGCCAGTACGGCGAGTCGCCGGGCCGATACGCCGCGCGGTTTTCGCTCGCTCCGGCCGGCGGCTCGCGCGCTCCAACCTGAGCGCCAGCCGGGGCGCTCACTCCTTGCCAGAGGTGCGTTTGTGACCAGTCTGCCCGTGTACTCACCGTTCGATGGCCGCCAGGTCGGGGACGTCGCCCTTCTGAGCTCCGAGCAGTGCCTCGCGGCTCTCGACCTCGCCCACGAAACCGCGCTGGCTCGCGACGCGTGGCTGCCGCCCCACGAGCGGATCGGAATCCTGGAGCGCCTGGCGGCCCTGATGCACGAGCGACGCGACGCCCTGGCGCTCACCGCGGCCTCCGAGGGCGGAAAGCCCCTGCGAGACTCGCGCGTCGAGGTTGAGCGCGCCATCGTCGGCGTTATGACGGCGATCGCCGAGCTGCATCACCTCGGCGGCGCCGAGGTGCCGATGGGGTTGCCCCCCGCAAGCGCCGGCCGGGTGGCGATGACCTATCGCGAACCGCGCGGCGTGGTCCTCGCGATCAGCGCCTTCAATCACCCGGTCAACCTGGTCGTGCACCAGGTCGTGCCGGCGGTCGCGGTCGGCGCGCCGGTGCTTGTCAAACCGTCAGCAGACACGCCGCTGTCGTGCCAGGCGATCGTTTCCATGCTTCACGAAGCGGGTTTGCCTCGGCCCTGGGCTCAGACCGTCGTGTGCTCCAACGAAGACGCCCAGCGACTCGCCGAGGACGCGCGGCTGGGCTTCCTTTCGTTCATCGGCTCACCCCGGGTCGGCTGGATGCTGCGGTCGCGCCTCGCCCCGGGGGTCGCGTGCGCGCTGGAACACGGTGGGGTCGCCCCGGTTGTCGTCGACCCGACGGCGGATCTCGACGAGGCCGCAGCGCTTTTGACCTTCGGCGGCACCTACCACGCCGGCCAGGTCTGTGTTTCCGTGCAGCGAATCTACGCTCACGACGAGATCAAGCGCGAGCTCACCGAGCGACTCGCGACCCGCATCCGCGGGCTCCGAGTGGGCGCGCCGGACTCCGAAGACACCGACGTCGGACCGCTCATTCGCCCGCGCGAGGTGCAGCGGGTCGCTAGCTGGGTCGACGACGCGCAAAACGCCGGCGCCCGGCTTGTCGCGGGAGGCGAAGCCACGAGCGACACCTGCTACCAGCCCACGCTGCTGCTCGACCCGCCAGACGACGCAAAGGTGTCGCGCGAGGAGGTGTTCGGTCCAGTCCTGTCGGTGTACGGCTATCGAGAGCTGGACCACGCCCTGACCCGGGCCAACGCACCGGACTCGTACTTTCAGGCCGCGGTGTTCACCAAGCGCCTGGACGTCGCTCTCCGGGCTCATCGGCGGCTGCACGGCATGTCGGTCATGGTCAACGACCACACCGCGTTTCGCGCCGACTGGATGCCGTTCGGTGGACACCGACGCTCTGGACTCGGCGTCGGGGGAATCGGGCCCTCCATGCGCGAAATGAGCCTCGAGCGAATGCTCGTGATTCGCTCCGGGGAGCTCCTGTAGCCCGGGTCGCAGAGCGCGACGCGACGCGACGGCGTGGTATCTAACAGCCATGGACCCGAAGGACATCGAAGCCAAGATCGTCGCCGCGCTGCCGGACGCCAAGGTCACGCTCAAGGACCTGACCGGGACAAAGGATCACTGGGAGGGCGTTGTGGTGTCCGCCCAGTTCGAGGGCAAAAACCCCGTGCAGCGCCAGCGCATGGTGTTCGCCGCCCTGGCCGAGGAGATGAAGGGGCCGATTCACGCGTTCACGTTCAAGGCCCTTACCCCCGCCCAAGCGGCCGCCTCCTAGTGCCCTCCTGGCTCGCCCCAACGCTACGTTGGTAAGCAACGGAAGTTGCGGCGAACATCACGGGGTTCCTGTGAGTCCACCCCCCCTAATTTCGTTCGCTGTTGCTGGCTGAGCCACAAATTTTGCGGGTTCCCATCACGACAGGAGGCGATAGTTGCATCCCTGTTGGAGCCATGATTAAGGTCCTCTCGCGCAGTCGGGGGTGTGTGCGCGCAGACGAAGCCTCCGTTGTGCAGAAGCATCGTTCTCATGCGCAACCCGAACCCTCCCGATACGGCCAAGTCGCCGCAGCCACCGCCAGCGACGCCAGCAACGGCCGCTCCGGAGGCCGAGGTTTTCGGGCCTTACCTGGTGTTCGAGCGCATTGGCGTAGGCGGCATGGCGTCGGTCCATCGGGCGAAAAAGCGCGGTATCGAGGGCTTCGAACGCGTAACCGCGCTTAAGCGATTGCTGCCGCATCTCGCCGAGGACATCAGCTTCGTGCGCTCCTTCGTGCGCGAAGCCAAGCTCGCCTCGCTGTTGCAGCACGCAAACATCGTTCAGTTGCACGAGCTTGGCCGCGTGGCCGAGACCTACTTCATCGCCATGGAGTACGTCGACGGCTATGACCTGCGCCGTCTGCTCAAGCAGGCCCGCGCGGTGGCCGGCCCGCCGCCGCCAGGCGTGGTGGTGGGCATCCTGTCAGCGCTGTGCGACGCGCTGGACTACGCGCACAACCGCAAAGACGACGCCACCGGCGAACCCCTCGGTCTGGTGCACCGCGACGTCTCGCCGTCCAACGTCATCGTGTCTCACGGCGGGCACATCAAGGTTCTCGACTTTGGCATCGCCAAGGCAACCTCGACGCAGTTCAAGACAGAAACGGGACGCGTAAAGGGCAAGCTCGGGTACATGTCGCCGGAAGCGGTCCAGGGCCTGGATCTCGACGCCCGGTCCGACATTTTCTCGGCGGGCACCGTCGCCTACGAGCTTCTCACCGCGGCGCCACTGTTTGCGTCGCGCAACGAGTACGACACCCTCAACCGCATCACCCGCGAGACGGTTCCGCCGCCGTCGAGCCTCAACCCGACCGTGCCCGCGGCGCTCGACGAGGTTGTGCTCAAGGCGCTGTCCAAGCGCCCCGAAGACCGGTTCGCCAATGCGGCCGCCATGCGCGAAGCGCTCGATCACCTGACGGTGTCGCAGAAGCTCATTACCGGTCCCCGCCAGGTCGCCGATTGGCTCGGCTGGGCCTTCAACCTCGACCCCGAGGGCGACCGCCCCGGTCCGTACCGCGAACCGGGCGCCCCCACGCCCCACGCGAGAGCCAGTGTCGAGCTGCCGGTGGCCGAGGCCGACGACGAGGTCGTCGAGATTGCCTGGGGCGGCCGAAACCCGTCTACGTCGCCACCGGTAATTGTCGGCGGCGTGCCCGACGTGAGCGACCAGATTCCCTACTCGATGTCGTCGCAAGACGACGTCGATATTCTGGGCGTCGGCCCCACGCCGCCCGGGCGACTCGCGCGGGGCACGACGCCGCCCCCGCGCATCCGCGAAGAGCGATCGCGCCGCAGCCAAACGCTGCCGCTCATGCCCTTGCCCGAGCACGCCGAGGTGGTCGGCGACGCGTCGGTCGACGAGGACATTCCGACCGACACCATCTCCCGCATCGACCCGGCGGCTGCGCTTGCCGACGGCGAGCCCGACGAACCCACCGCGCCCACGGGCCCGATGGTCACGTTCTCGGACGGCGAGGTGTACTCGCCGCCGCCCACAAGCCCGGAGCCGCTCGTGCGCAGCGCGGCGCCCCAACTCGCGGTTATCCCCGAGGCAAAGCCCCATCGGGTGCGCGTGGGCACGACGGTCACGACCGGGCCAGTGCCTCGCACGGTGCCCCGCAACCAGACCTGGCAACTGCCGGCGCTGCGCGACGACAAGCGGCGACCGGTGTTGGCCATCGGTGGCGGCGTTGTGCTGGGCATCGTGGTCGCGCTGCTCGGCCTGGCCTTTGGCGGCAGCCAAAGCGCGGCACGGGTGACCTTTGCGCTGGCGCCGACTGGCCCACAAACCCGGGTCACGGTGGGCGGTCAGGCGCTCGCCGGCCACGACATCGAGCTGGCTCCCGGCGCCTACGACATCCTCATCACGCGCCGGGGCTATGACGACTGGTCGGGACGCATCGACGTCGGCGAGGGCGAGCGACACACGGTTCACGTCAAGCTAACCGTGGCCGCGGCTGCCGAGGGCGCGCCGGCCGCCGAAACGAAGGCGGTCGCGGCGGTTCCTGCGACCGCCGGCACCGCCGGTGAAGAAACGAGGCCGGCGGCAGCGCCGCTTCGCGAGCGGCGCGCGACGCGCAAAAAAGAGCCCGGCACCGTCGCCTTCGACTCGCTGCACAAGGTTGGCGGCAAAGCCCCCTTTCTGCGCGAAGACGATCGGGCCCAGGCCAAGCTCTGTGTCGACAAGCGAGGCCGGGTCAAATCCGTCCAGGTTCTCAAGGAACCGCGACGCTCGTCGAGCCGCCGCTTCGCCAAGGAGCTGCGCGCGTGGCGCTTCGCTCCGGTGGAGATCGAGGGCACGGCCGTTCCAGTCTGTACGGTCGTGACCATCCGGTCGTAGTCCATTGCGAACCGCCCACGGCGCAGGACGCCTCGGCCGCGTCGGGTGGGCTACACTGGCGCACCATGCGAGCCCTGGCTGCGGTACTGATTCTGATGAGTGCGCTCGCCGCGTGCGATACCGCGGTGGACAGTGATGTAGGTCCGCCGCCGGCGCCCGACGCGGCGCCGGTCGAAGGAACTCTCGACAACGTCAACGCCCTGTTTGCTCGCAGCTGCGCCGGCGCGCCCTGTCACGTCAATACGGCAACCCCGGCCTCGGGCCTGGACCTCACGGCCGAGACCCTGTGCGCGAGCGTGGTGGGTGTCGACTCCAACGACGCCCCGGGCAATACGCTCATCGTGTCGGGCGACCCGGACAACAGCTACCTGCTGTGCAAAATGCTCGAGGACTGCACGGCCAGCGGCTCCCTCATGCCTCTCGGAGCGGTCCAGCAGCTGCCCGACGTGGGCACCGTCAGCGCCTGGATCGCCGACGGCACCCCCGGCTGTCCGTAGTCCGAGCGCCGAGACCGAGCACCGCACCCGAGGCCGAGGCCGAACCCGAGACCGAGACCGAGGCCGAGCCCGAGTCCGAACCCGAGACCGAGGCCGAGCCCGAACCCGAGGCCGAGCCCGGGACCGACACGGACACCGAACCCGAACCCGTCTTCCCGTTTCGGTTCCGAAGCCGGGCTCGCGACGCTCACGGCGCCCCGGCAATAGGGAGGCCCAATAGCAGCGATAGAGAGGCGGTATTGGCGCGGGTTTCGGCGGCTACTTAGGTTCAGGGCATGAACCGAAATAGCTTTGAACTGCGTCGTGCCCCCCGCCGGCGGCACGGCGTTTCCCCTGGCCAGCCATGGATGAAGCGGGCCCTGGTCGGGGCAGCAATGGCCTTCGTTCTGCTCGAGGGCGCCGCCCAGGCAGCGACCATTCCGGTCGACACCACGGAAGACGAGCTCAACGCCGACGGCGATTGCTCGCTGCGCGAGGCCATCGAAGCGGCCAACACCCAGACGGCGGTCGACAACTGCCCGGCCGGGGACGGCGCCGACCGCATCGAACTCCCGGAGGGCGTCTTCTTTCTCGCCATCGCCGGTGCCGACGAGGACGCCAACCAGTCGGGCGACCTCGACATCACGGGGGACGTAACCGTTGCCGGCGCCGGTGTCGGCCGCACGACGGTCGACGCAAACGGCATCGACCGCGTGTTCCACGTCCGGGGCGCGACGGCAACGTTCGCGGACATGTCCATCTCCGGGGGCGTTGTCACCGCTGGCAATGGTGGCGGAGTCCTCGTCGAAGACTCCACGGTCGCGATCGAAGACTGCGCCATCGTCGGGAACGTGGCCGTTGGCGACAACGGCGGTCGCGCTGGCGGCGGCTGCGGCGGAGGTGTCTTCAACGACCAGAACAGCACGTTGACCATCGTTCTATCCACGGTTGCGGGCAACGCGGCAGTCGGCGGCGACGGCGCCAACGGCGTCACCGGCGGGGGTGCCGGAGGAGGGGGAGCCGGTCTCGGCGGCGGCGTGTGCAATCGCGACTCGAGCGTCACCATCACGGCCAGCACGCTGGAAGACAACCTGGCCCAGGGCGGCAACGGCGGCAACGGCGCCAGCAACGGAGGCATCTCCAGAAGCGACGGCAGCGCCGGTGGCGGTGACGGCGGCGAGGGAGGCAGCGCAGCCGGTGGCGACGGCGGCGCGGGCGGCTTCGGCGGCGGTGGCGGCGGCGGCGGAAGCGCTACCACCGCTCCGGGCGCCGGAGGCCTGGGCGGCACCGGCGGCGGCGGTGGCGGCACCGGCGCTCGCAGCAATGGCGGCGACGGCGGTGAAGTCGGTCCTGGCGGGGCCTTCGGGGGCGACGGCGGGCGAGGCTTCGCGTCGGGGTCCGGCGGTGGCGGCGGCGGCGGCGGCGTGGGCGGCGCCGTCTTCAACGGCCCGGGCGGCAGTGTCCTCCTCGAACAGGTCATCATCCGCGGCAACGCCGCCGCCGGCGGCAACCGGGGCGTGAGCGCGTTCGGCGGCCGGGCGGCCGCGAATGGCCAGGGCGGTGGCGGCGGTATCGCAACCGAAGGCCTGTCGTTCGAGATCCGCGACAGCACGATCGTCACCAACGAGGGAACCGGTCTGGGATTCGCCGATTGCGTCGAGATCGGCTCCGGGGAATTCACGAGCAGTGGCCTGAACCTCTTCGGAATCGGCAGCGAATGCCCCGGCAACACGGACTTCGACGAAGACGGAGTCGTCAACGCCGACGACAACTGCCCCTTCGCAGCCAACGGCGATCAGACCGACAGCGACAACGACGGCCTGGGCGACGAATGCGACGACCTCGACGGTACCGATGTCGATGACGACGGAGTCGCCAACGCCGACGACAACTGCCCCTTCGCAGCCAACGGCGATCAGACCGACAGCGACAACGACGGCCTGGGCGACGAATGCGACGACCTCGACGGTACCGATGTCGACGACGACGGAGTCGTCAACGCCGACGACAACTGCCCCTTTCTCGCCAACAGCGATCAGGCCGACAGCGATAGCGACGGCCTGGGCGACGAATGCGACGAGGCAGACAACTCGCCCGACGACGACGTAGACGACGACGGCGTTGCCAACGGAGTCGACAACTGCCCGTTCGCCAACAACGCAGACCAAACCGACGCCGACCAGGATGGCCTGGGCGACGCCTGCGACGAGTTCCAAAACGACTCCGGCGGCTGCACCGTCGGCCCACAAACCCCGGCCAACCAACTCGGCGCAGCCCTGCTGCTCCTCCTCGTCTCCATCAGCACATCCCGCCGCCGCCAACACCCCACCCCCTGAACAAACCAACGCCAGGCCCCGCCTACCGGGGCCTGGCCCCCGTCGGCCCCATGGCAAAACCGCCCAAAGCTCGACGGATCACGCACCCGTTCGGACCGCACGCACTGACGCACATGCTTGGCGCAACGCCCTGCGCTCTACAAAGCCGGGCCAGCGGACCGTGTGCTCGAGCACGGCCAGCCGCCTTGAATGCACCAAACGCCGAAACGCGCCAAGCGCACCAAGCGCCCGCCCCTCAGCGCTCGATGCCGAAGAGGGCCCGGAAGACCATCTCCGTCAGCGCCGCCACCGCCCGCTCCTCGTCGTCCGGCGGATTGCCGCGCAAGCCGGCAATGTACAGCGAGCACTCGATGACGGCGGTGTGCACTACGTACGCCGTCGCCGCCGGGTCCGGCACCAGGTCGCGTGGACAGATGGCTTCGATGAGCGCCGACACCTGCCGATACGACAGGTCTTCGCTGGCGACCCGAAACTGCGCCACCTCGTCGTCGCGCATGGCCATCTCCATAAACGCGCGCTGCATGCCGGGCGCCCGGCGAACGTTCTCGAGCAGCACGTTGATCGCGTGCTCGATGGTGGCGCGGCGGTCGCGCGGGTCGAAGCGGTCTGGCGTGAGTTGGGACAAAACGGCGTCTCGCCCCTCGGCCAGAAACCGCCGCATCACCTCGAGAAAGACCTCGCGTTTGTCGCCAAAGTACCGATAGAAGGTTCCGACACTCACACCGGCCTCGGCCGCAATGTCCGGCGTTTGCGTGGCGTCGAAGCCTTCGCGAGCAAACAGCGCCGCCGCCGCATCGATGAGCGACTCGTAGGTTTTGCGCGCCCGTTCCTGGGTGAACTTGCGGGGAGCGACGCGCACCGATGGCGACGCTGCTTGGCGTTTGGAGGACGACACGAGCCTCTTCAATGTACGCGACTGTCGTGGCGTGAAGGTGAAGTCTCTTTCAGTTTTTTCATTGACGGTGTTCGGGCTGGGTGTCAACGTGAAATTGACTTCACTTTCCTGGGGGAATCGTCGAATGGCATCTGAAGCGCCAACATCGGAACCGGCAGTCCGTGGTCTCGAAATCGATGAGCTCGAGTGCAAGCTCGACCTCACCTACAACTGGAGCTACGAAGACGCCCGCCAGGACCTTCGCGACCTCTACACCAAGGCCAAGCGCGGCCAGTGGATCCCGGAAGACACCCTGCCCTGGGACACCGAGGTCGACCCGACCGAGGCCAACGCGCCGCCGGAGTTCTTCCCGCTGTTCGGATCGGACATCTGGAACAAGATCCCCGAGTCCGACAAGCCCAAGTTCTACCACGAGGTGTCCGCGTGGACGCTGTCGCAGTTCCTGCACGGCGAACAGGGCGCGCTGCTCGCGTCGTCGCAGCTCGTGGCTTCGGTGCCGTCGTACAACGCCAAGCTGTACGGCTCGACCCAGGTGGTCGACGAGGCCCGCCACGTCGAGGTCTACGACCGGTACCTGCACGAAAAGATCGAAAAGAGCTACCCGTGCAACGTCCACCTCCGGACGCTGCTCGACATGCTGCTCAAGGACTCGCGCTGGGACATGAAGTTCCTGGGCATGCAGATCATGGTCGAGGGCCTGGCCATGGCCGCTTTCGGCATGATGAACAAGATCGGCCAGGAGCCGCTTTTGCGCGAGCTCACGCGCTACGTCATGGGCGACGAAGCGCGCCACGTCGCCTTCGGCATTCTCGCCCTGCGCGACCACTACACGAACTACAACGAAAAAGAACTCGCCGAGCGCGAGGACTTCGTCTACGAAGCTGCCCGACTGATGCGCGACCGCTTCCTGTTCCAGGAGGTTTGGGAAGCCACCGGCCTGCCGGTCAAGAAGTGCATGGAGATCACCTTCCACAACCAGGGCCAGCAGATGTTCCGACAGATGCTGTTCACCAAGATCGTCCCGGCGGTCAAGCGCATCGGTCTGCTCAGCGACCGACAGCGCGAGCGCTTTGCCGAGCTCGGCATCCTGCAGTTCGAAAACTTCGAGGACCCGCTCGCCGAGATCAAGAACCAGGCCGGCACGTTCGCGGCCTGACGCGCCGGCAGCGCATTCTGAGAGCCCGCGCGGTCGTGCAAGTCCGCCGAGCCGCGCGGTAGGGTAGGCGAGCCGTGTCCGACGACTCGCCTACCGACCCGCAGGCCACGCAACAGCTCTACGCCGCGCTCAACGCCGGGCTCGAGTTGTTTCGCCGCGGCCGCTACTTCGACGCCCACGAGGCGTGGGAGTGGGTTTGGCGCCGGCAAACCGGCCGCCGCCGCACGGCCGCCCAGGGCCTCATCCAGCTCGCCGCCAGCCTGCACAAGCGACAGCGCGGCCAGCTCGACGCGTTTGAGCGTCTGCTGGGCAAAGCGATCGAAAAACTCAGCGGTTCGACCGCCGCGTCGCCGTCGGTGTTTGGCATGGACCTTCGGCGGGTTCGCGAAAGTCTGCCGAAGGCGAACGCCGACGCCCGAGATCTCGTGTTCGAGCCCCTCTTGCCCAAAAGCACCGGGCCGGACGGGTTCGTCTACCTGCACGGGTTCGCGTCCGGGCCCTCATCGGCAAAAGGCGCCCGCATCGTGCCGCCGCTGCGCGAGCGCGGATACTCGGTGGCCATGCCCGACCTCAACGCCGGGGGCTTTCGCCATCTCACGGTGTCGCGAGCTCTGGAGCAAGCGAGCCGGCACCTGCGCGACCGGACCATCGTGATCGGTTCGAGCATGGGTGGCTACATCGCCGCGTTGCTGGCGAAACGCGACCCGCGGGTGCGGGCGCTCGTGCTCATGGCGCCGGCCTTCGACCTCGCCGACCGCCTCGAGGCTCGACACGGTGCAGACGCCATCGCGGCGTGGCGCAGGGCCGGATACATCGACGTCGAGCACTACGCCTACGGTCGAATCCTCCCGCTCGACGCGGGCTTTCTCGACGATGCCGCGCGCCATCCGGCGCGGCCCCCGCTCCAGGTGCCTACGTACATTCTCCAGGGCGAGCGCGATGACGTCGTGCCAGCCGACATGGTCCGGGCGGTGGCCGGCTGTTCGGGCGAGCACGTGCGCCTCGACGTCGTCGAGGACGACCACGGGCTGGTCGCCAGCGCCAACAAGGCCCGCGACGCCGCCCTCGACTTTGCGACCGCCCTCGGGTTCCGCCCGGATCCGGTCGCCGCGCTCGACGATCCAGACGGCGTTCTTGCCCGGCTGGAGTAGGGGGTGCCCCTGGCGGGCTACTCCAGTTCGTTTTCGATGACGAAGTCGGGCGACACCACGGGCTCGCCGTCTTTGACTTCGCCGTAGAGCTCGAACACCGATGGGATTCCGTCGCCGTCGAGATCGCCCATGGCGCGGGCCGTGAACGAGCTGCCGTCGCTGACGAACTCGTAGGCGTAGTAATGGGGATCGTCTACCGAGAACATCAGCGCGGTCCAACCGGGATGCGCCCACTGCTCGGCGTTGGGCTCGCACTTGTCGGCGCCGCACGGGCCCGACGACGGCGTGAGCGGCGCCGCTGGCGGAAACGCCCCCTTGCCCTGCTCGTATGCGTAAGCCCGGGCGCCGTCGGCCATCTTGCGCAAGAACATCTTCGCCTCGGTCGTCTTGCTCTTGGCGATGTACTTCATAAACGCGGGGATGGCGACGGCGGACAGCACGCCAACCACGCCCACGGCCATGGTCGGCGACGCGTCGAAGGGCACGTCGAGTGCCAGAACGCCGTTCGTTACCGCCGGCAGCTGCTCTTTGGACTCCAGCATCAGGTGGTAGCCAACGATGCTCATGATGCCCGGCAGGGCCGGCTCGCCGGGCGCCGTGAGCTCGCTCTTGGCCGTCTTCAGCTGTTCGAGCCCCTCGTCCATTCCCTCGGCCAGTTCCGCCCGCATGGACGACAACGTGTCCTGGTCGCCGTGCACGGTCACGGCAACGCGACCGCCGCCGAAGGCCATGGTCGCGCGGTCAATCCCCGGCGGCAACTTCGGCCCCAGCAGCGGCCGAATGGGCGCGAGGTCCACGGCCGCCGCCACCGTGCGGGGGCCGGCCTTTACCCACTCCGAAAACCAGGGCCAGGAGTCGGCAACGGACTTGCCCGACTTCGCCGCCTCGGCCACCTGGTCGGCCGTCCCGGGCAGCCCGAGAACGAGCGTCCCGTCCAGAAGCGTCGCCTGGAGCTTGAAACCGTCGGCGACCTCGAGCGCGTCCGACTTCAGCTCCCCCGAGACGGGCCGCGCGATCAGGCCCGCCATCGGTCCGGCGGGCCCAAGACCGCCAAACACCACGAACGCCCGGGCATCGAGGGGATCGATACCAAGCTCGCGGTCGATGTACGCCTCGAGCTCGGCCCGCATGGCCTTGGCCCGCTCCTCGGACACGGCGCCGCCCCAGTCGGAGATGGCCTGGTCGATCATGAACACGCCGGAGGTCTGCGGCGGGACCAGCGCAAGCAGCGTGGTGAGCTCACCGCTCACGCCGGCCGAGGCCGTCGCCGCCTCCTCGCCCTTCTGCTTGCCCCCGCACGCCGCGAGCCCCAACACCGCAATCCCCACCAGAAGTCGTTTCATCGACCTCGAGTGTAGAGGAACCAGCCGGGCGCCGCGAGCTGACCGCCCGTCGGGCCGCCGACGTCAGCCGTCGCTCGGCACGCAAACCCCGAGCTGACGCCGGGCCTCGAAGTAAGTCTCCGATACGCCAAAGGCCATCAGGCGGCGCACCTTTTCGCGCGCCGTGGGTCCGCCTACGACCGTCGGCTCGTCGGCGACGATGCGCGCCGCCGCGTAGAGGTCGCCGCAGACGAGCAACCCGGCCCGGTGAGCGGTTGCCTCGGCGCCGTGGATCCAGCTTGCGACTTCGACGGACGCGTGGCTCTCGAGCAGGCGAGCCACCACCTGGCGAAGCTGCTCGAGCTTGCGCGGCTCGATGCGCTTGGCGACCTTGTCGGCCATGCCCCGCACGTAGCTCGCCTTGTCCTCGGGCACCGGAAGATTGGGGTCAGCCACCGCCAGCGCCGTCGCAAAGCCGGTCTCGAGGTCTGCCGTGGTCTGCAGCGCGAGCTTGAGGTAGCGCTCGGGCCGCAGCATCGACAGCGTGTAGCCCGCCGTGAACAGGAGCTCTCGCTCCGAGGCCTGGGCGAGGTCGCGCCGCAAAACCAGCGCCGGCGCCACGGCGTTGCGCCGCGAGCAATTCGCTACCAGCAGCCCTCCGGGCTCGTCGGGCTGCACGAAGACGTCGGGTCGAGACACGCCCAGGACCTTGACCGCGTATTGGACAATGCTGCCGGCCTTCGACTGGTCTCGGTCGAGGTCGATGGCGTCCTTCTTCTTCAAGCCATACGCATCGTGGGGTCGAGTCACCAGCGAGGCGATGGCGTCGTTCACAGCCGCAAAAATGGCGCTGATGTAACGACTTTCGTCCGGGTGAGCGATGGCGAGCCACGCGTCGCTCGACAGGCTGCGGCTCGCCGCCCGCATCGCCGCGGCGCGGTGATGCTTGAAGAACGCCATCTCGTTGACGTCGGCCTTTTCCAGGACCACGAGCGCGCTGGCCGCGCACCAGGCGCGGTCGAGCGCACCGGCGTCGCGGTACAGCTGGAATAGCGCCCGGTACGGCTCGGGGCGCTCCGGGTCGACCGATGCGAGTTTGGTCGCCTCCGCAATCGCGGTGTCCCGGTTTTCAGGACCGACGAGATGACACAGTTCGCCAATGATGACGCCGCGCCGGCCGTCGCTCGGGTCGAAGCTGTGGGCGATGGAGAACGCGTGCAGCGCCTCGAGGTAGCGCTGCAGCCGGGTGCGGTAAATCTCGCCCAGCGCGTGCCAAAGCGCCCCCAGAAGCGCTTTGTCCTCCGGGCGCGTTCGCTTGATCATGCGGCGATAGGCGCGCTCTTGCCGGGTCCAGGCCTTCTGCTCCGTCAGGATTTCGTCCATCTCGCGGAACGCCTCGAGCGCCCTGGCGAAACGCTGCTCGGGCATTGCCTCGCGCTCGGCGAAGAAGCTGTCGAGCGCGGCGTCGAAGTAGTCGAGAGCGCGCTCGGCGTCCTTGAGCTTGGTGCGCGCGATCGCGCCTGCCGCCTGGTAGTAGCTACCGCTGCGGACCGGATCGGACTCGAGCGCGATGAACTTTTCGATGATGTCGAGGGCCTGCGTCCACTTGCCCGCCTCGCTGTAGGCGTCGAGCAGCTTCTGCAACACCTGGTGGTCCCCGGGGCTCAGCTCCAGGGCATCCCGATACGCGGCCAGGCCCTTGTGCGGGTTGTCCGATCGCTCGCAGTAGATGTCCCCGATCTCCCGGAGCAAGACGCCTTTGGCGTCGTCACTGGCGTCGGCGAGCAACAGCCGCTTGGTCGCGATGACCGCGTCCCAGTCGCGCATTTCGACCTGGATTTCCGCCATCTCGACGAGCACCCGCTCGCGCAGCTCGTCGGACGCCGAAGCGCGCTCGAGCATTTCGAGGGCCTTGCGCGACTCGCGAGTGGCCCGGTGAACCAGACCGAGGCGAAAGTAGATCCGGGCGAGCTCGCCATCGCTCGCGTCGCCCCGCACCAGCAGAGCGCGATAGTCCTCGGACGCGCCGCGCCAGTTTTCGTCCGCAAAGCGAAGGTCGGCGCGGGCCACGCGGGCGCGTTCGTCGCCACCGTTGATCGCGAGGGCATCGGTGTAGAGCGTTTCGGCCCGGGCCGCATCGCCCAGCACCTCCGCGCCCCGGCCTGCGCGAAAGCAAAGCTCGCCCCGTTCCCGGCTGGCCCGGCCGGCCGGGCCGGCTTGCTCCTGCAGCAGCTGGTCGAGCAGCGGCAACAACTCCTGCCAGCGCTCTCGCTGAAAATAGATGTCGGCGAGCCCGGCGGTCGCGCCCGCGTGCCCCGGTTCCGCCTCGAGCACTGTCTCGAACGAAGCGAGAGCCCGGTCCGAGTCGTCGAGGTGCTCGGTGTAGAGCGACGCCGCGGCAAAGTGTCGCCGAGCGCGGTCCGCGGGGACCCGCGCCGCGTCCCCGGCAGCCGTGAGAATGTCGGCGGCGCGCTGCCACTCCGAGCGAGACTCGTACAGCCGGCAGAGCTCGTCGACGGCCTCGTCGCAGTTGGGGTTCTCGCTCAACGCGTCCTGGAGGCAAATCTCGGCGCGCGCCGCATCCCCGAGCCGCTGGCCGAAGAGCGTGCCGATGCGGCAGGCGAGATTGGCTCGCTCTTCGATTTCGAGCGCCGCTGCGCGTGAGCGCTCGAGCATTTCGACCGCCGAGGCCCAGTCGCTGCACTCCTCGTACAGCCGCGCGAGCGAAGCCAGCGCCCGCGGCTCGTCGGGATCGATGTCCAGCACGTCTCGCAAAAGCTCGATGGTCTGGTCGGAGTCTCCAACTTCGGTCTCCGCGACCTCGGCCATGGATACGAGGATATCGACCCGCGCCGTGGGCTCGTCGACGTGGTCGAGGTACGAGCGGTAGGTGTCGAGCACCGAAACCCACTGTTTGTCCTCGCGGTAGAGCTTGATGAGCCGGCGAAACTGATCGCGGTCAGGGTCGCCCTGGGCAATGAACTTCTCGAGGCACGCGGCCGCGCGGTCGGGCCGGGCGTAGTCTTTTTCCCAGACGGACGCCAGACGCGCGTACACGCCCGCTCGTCTCTCCTTGGTCTCCGACGTGTCCATCTGGCGCTCGAGAACATCCAGGTACTGCTCGGCGTCGCCGGACTCCTCGTACAGGGTTTCCAGGCGCGACAGCGCGTCGTTGTTGCCAGGGTCCAGATCGGCGACCTCGTTGCACAGCTCGATAGCGCGGGCCTTGTCGTCCAGGGGCCCGACGTAGAGGTCGGCCATGGCCAGCTTGATTCGCACCACTTCGGCGAGATCGTCCGAGCGCAGGTCCGCCAGCCGGTTGAGAACGTCGGCATAGGCGCCCCACTGCTCGGCCTCTCGGTACAGGCGCTCGAGCGACACCAACGCCAGCATGCACGTGGGGTCGTCGATCATTGCGGCGCGGTAGGTCCGCATCGCATCCGCCGGCGAGTCGAGCCGGGTCTCGTACAGATCGGCGGCCACAAGGGTGAGCTCGACCCGAGCATCGGCATCGGTCTCGCGCTCGGCCAGGGCCATGGTCACCCCCGCGAGCTCACCCCAGTTCTCGGTGTCGCGCAGAAGGTCCGCCACCGTCTCGAGCGCGTCGGGATGAGCGCGGTCGAGCTGGACCGCGCGGCGCGCGTCGGCAAGGGCGGCCTCCAGGTCGCCGAGCTTGTCGCGGTGCACCAACGACGACCGCAGCCACAACCGACAGGCTGCGTCGCAGTCGGAGCTGGCCATCCGCGTGGCCGCCTCGGCCAGGGTCGAAGACACTTCGCCCCACCGGCCCGTCGACTCGGCGACGCCGTAGAGTCCCTCGAGAGCCAGCTCGCTCTGGGGCGCCAGGCCCACCGCCGTGGTCATGATCAAAAACGCCGCGTCGTGGTTGCCGGCGCCGTCGCGGTACACCTCGGCGGCCTCGACGAGAAGCGCAACCCGGTCGTGTACGTCGCTACACCCGTCGGCTCGCTCGAGCAGTACGTCGACGAGGTCGTCGTAGCGCTCGAGACCGCGATACAGCACGGTCAACCGCTCGCACGCTCCGACGTGGGCGGGCTCGAGCCCCCGCACCGCGTCGTAGACCGACACCGCGCCGTCCGGATCGGCCAGGTGCTCCTCGAGAATGGCACCCGCGTCCATGAGCGAATCGACCGCTCGCTCGGGCTCGGCCTCCGCCAGCGCCAGCAAGGTCTCGACGCAGTCGACGTAGCGGCCCTCTTTGCGATGGGCGAGATACAAAGCGTCGAGCTGGCCGACGGTGCCCTCGACCGGTGCCTCGGACGGCGGACGCGTCGCCAGGCGCGGAATCGGCCGGTTGCGCTTGGCCTGCAGGATGGCGCGCCCCACCGCCTCGCCCGCCGGCTGCCCCAGGGGAGCGACCTCGGCGACCGCCTCCACCGGCATGTCTTCGCCGTCGCGCACTCCGACGGCGATGGCCACCACTCGACCGTTGACCGCAACGGGAAGCAACAGCGATGCGGTGCGGTTGCGGCCAACTACGCGGCCGAGCGCGCGCTCGACCTCGACGTCGTCGGACCCGATGCGAGCCGTGGCCGGGGCACCCGACCGCACGGCATCGACGAACGCAACCACGCCGTCGAGCGGCAGGTCGACGGTCGCGATGTCGTCCGAGTCCAGCCGGTCCCCGCGCAGCGACAGGTGGCCCACGACCCGGTCGCGTTTGACCGCAAAGACGATCGACTGATCGGCCACCGTGCGCAGCGCGCGCAGCAGTACCACGAAGACGTCATCGCGGTCGTCCGCGGCTTCGAGCGCGGCCCGGGCTCGGCCGAGGGTCAGGGGCGAAGTCAGCAGGTGAATCCCGCTGTCGGTCTCGAAGCGATGCGCGGCGTCGAGCTCCTGGTGGGTAACGAGGCGTGGACACATAAGAGAACCTGGCCCGAATGGTAATAAGAACCGAGACCGCGTGGTTCTCCGGTTTTCGGAGACCGGGCGAACGAACGACTCGCGCGGCCGGTGCGCGCGCACGCTTGTTCGGTCGACCGTGCCGCCGCCAACCTTCGTTACGACACGAGACGAAGCGGCGCGCCCGTCGAAAACCTCGTCCTTTCGGACCTACATCGGCGCTATTGCCCCACCCAACGCTCGCCAGTGCGCCGGCACGGTCGCTATTCGCACTTTACGCCGACCCAGAACTTGTCGTCGTCGTTCACGTCGCCGTCGGTGTTGATCGAGACCATGTCGACATCCTGCCCGAACAGCGAAAACGTCGCGCACGTGCCGTTGTCGCCGGCAACCCCGCAGTCCATCGCATCGCCGCGGACCCGCCCCACCTTGACCGGGGGCTCCGAGCAGCCGTCGCAACTGTCTCGCCAGCCCAGGTACAGGTAGCAACGAGAGTTCACGTAGTCGCGCACGAGCGCATCGACCGTCGAACATTCGGGTTCGCCGGACTCGTCGATCCCCGTTAGGACTTCGCCGACCCCGCACCGGACGGTCGTTATCGGATCGACGCACATCACGGAGCCATCCGAGCGAATGCCAGAGACGACCAATCGCCCGTTGCAGGTTTGCTGGCGCAGCCGCACCTGGTCGACGCAGATGAGCGTGCCATCCGGGTCGACGCCGCTCACAACCTGGCCATCGGGGCAGCTCTGGTTGAGCGCGGCGCACAGGCCCCCCGCGCAGGCCGCGCCGCCGTCCACGCCACCGTCGGCGGGATCACTGTCGGCGCAGGCCAGGCAGGCGATCGCCAGCAAAAGGAGTCGGTGTCGGGCGGGTTCCAGGGTCTTTGGCATGGCGGGCTCCGTTGGTCTGACCAATATTCAGGCCGCATGCTACGGGGTAGGAACACGTTCTACAACTGGGAATACGGCGTCGTAGCGTCTGCAATCGCACAGAGAATGCAGAAAACAGCGTGATACGTTACGGGTTCCCCCCGTGGCGAACAGGCTCATAGCGCTCGCCGATGGCGCCGTGCGCGCCGTGCTTGCCCTTGCGCTGGCAACGTTCACGAGCGCCTGCGTCGACGCTCGCTCCGACGCGTTTCGCTGCTCGAGCAACAGCGACTGCGAGGCGCCGCGCACGTGCGAATCGAACTGGTGCGTGCTCGAGGTCTCCGAACCGCCGGACGCTTCGGCCGAGCCGCTTCCCGAGCCGGCGGGCATCGACTGCACGCGCAACGATTCCTGTCCCGACGCAATCACGTGCGCCGCCGGCGCACCGTGCGCGATCAACTGCGGCGGCGATAAGGCCTGTGCCGGGCTTATCACCTGCGCGGCGGGGCAAGACTGCACCATCTTCTGCGGCGGACGCGACTCGTGCGCCGGCGGCATCGACTGCAGCAACGCATCGGCGTGCAATCTCTTGTGCACAGGCGAAAAGGCCTGCGAGAAGGGCGCCGTCGCCTGCGGCAACGGCCAGGCCCCCTGCACCATCGATTGCTCGGGCAAAGACAGCTGCAGAGCCGACATCGACTGCAGCGACTCGTGCGCGTGCGATATCTCCTGTACGGGCGAGGGCCGCAACGTTTGCAACCCGGGCCCCCTGTGTCCCGCGGGTTGCGACGCGCTCGATGGCGGCGGCTGCGACTCGTCGGCCGCGGGCTGCAACGCCTGTCCCGGTTGAGGCTCGGTCTCGCTACAGGCGACCGCGTATCCCAACTACAACGCCGCTGCCAGGCGCCCCCGGCGGCAAACTCACCGTCAGGCTGGTCGCCGGTTCGGGTTCGGTCCGGCTCTTGCGAACCGCCAGAACCGCGCTGGCAACCAGGGCGCCGACCCCCGCCGCGACGAGCGTGGTGCCAACGACGTTCAGCCGACGCGCCCGCGCCTCCTCGTCCCGAAGCGCCTCGAGCTCGGCGACCGTCGCCGTCGGCGCCTCGTCGATGTCGGCCTGTCGGCCCAGCCCGGCCTGCAGCGCGATAGCGCCCGCCGTGAGGACGACCGCGCCGGTGCCGGCTAGAATCAAACTCTCCTTCGGGAACAAGAGCGTCTTGCCGACCGGCGACGGCAGAGCGACCGCATCGTCATCGTCGTCAGCCCGCGCGACAGCGCCTTGCCCCGGATCTCGGTCACCATCCGCATCGACCTCATCGTGGACAGTGTCGGTCGCATCGGGCTCCTTTGGCTCCGACCACCTGCCGGGCGACACCGTGTACGGCCGATTCTCGGCAAACGCGCGCAGCGCGGGCTTCATGGCCGCGGCGGCGCCCTCGGTCGGCACGGCAAACTTGTCGCGGTACACGTCCTCTTCGGTAACCCAAAGCAGCGTGAGCGACGTTCCGCCGCCACCGCGACTGAGTCGTCCAGCGACGACGACGTCCGCTCCCAGGGTTGCGCCCAGCTCGCGCAGGCAGCCCGTGAGCTCGGGGCAGCCCAGCATGGTTTTAACCGTTGGCAGGGAGACGTCGGTGACCTCCGCCTCGTAGCCCTTGGACTGCACGGTCGCCACAATGGCTTTCGTCATCGACGCGGCGCGCGAGCGCAGATCCGCCTCGGCCGCCGCGACGCGCACGACAGCGACCCGCTTCGCATCGGCACGAGCGCCGGGGACGGCGGCCGTAATCAGCAAGGCAACGAACAGTGCAGCACAGCTTCGTCGCATGGTCTCAGAGCTTCTCGAGTCGTCGGCGAATCGAGCTGGCGTCGCTCGCATTCGGCGACAACCGAAGGTAGCGAGTGAAGGCCCGCTGGGCCGAGCGCTTTTTCCCCTGGCGCTCGAACACGAGACCGAGCCCCCGATACGCCGGGGCGAACCCGCGAGCAGCCCGAAGCGACGCCAGAAACTCCTCCCGGGCACCTCGCATGTCGCCGCGGAAGAACTCGCGCTGGCCGGCCTCGTAGTGCTGCCGCGCCAGGTCCTGGTCGGCGTGTTGCGCCCCGCCTCTTCGGCTCGCCTTCTTCCTGGCGCGCTTCTTCGCCCGGCGGCGTCGAACGTCTCGGCGCTTCTTGCTCTCCCTCGACGTCCGGTCCAACGATTCATCCGTTTTCGGCTCCCCGCCGGCCACGGAATCCATCGGCGCTGCGCCGGCATCGGGAGTCGAGTCGTCGCCGGCGCCGGCGTCACCGTCATTCACGTCGAGATCCGACGCGATCAGCCCGCCGCTCTCCCCTGGCTCAGGGTCTTCATCCCCGACAAAAGCGCGTTCGACGCCGGCGCGAATGGTGTCGGACCAGGAGGAATCCGTTGCCCTTTCGAACCCGAGGGCGACCGCGGCGGCCACTGCGAAGACCGTCACCGCCACCAGCAAGCCGACTCGCTCGCGCAGCCAGTCGACGCGCGTTTCGCCGACCGAGACATCGGTGTCGAAGCCCTCTCGCGCGTATCGATTCGAATGCTCTGGCCCGGCAAACAGCCCGTCGGTGGCCCGGTCGTCCCCCCGATCGTATACGGGCTCGCGCGCGCTCGCGGCCGGCGTCGCGGCCTCGGCCGGCGTCGCGACCTCCCGAAACCGAGACGAGGTTTCTTCGAACGACGACGTGTCGGCGCGCAGCGGGAACCGGCGCCGAGCCTCGATCGGTTCGTCGGACGACCACTCCGATTGCGAGCCATGAGCAAAGCCAACCCGCGGCGGCGACGTCGGCTCTCGACCGCGGGCGGCCACCCCGCGCAGCATGTGCTCTTCGCGCTCCCGCCGGTCCGAGAACGTCTGGTTCATGTACGACGAGATCTTGTGCTGGGAAAAACTCGCTTCGGCTCCGAGAATGAGCAGGAGGTCGCGCCGCATTTCGGCGGCGGTCTGGTAGCGCTCGCGCGGGTCTCGGGCCAGAGCCCGCAGGCACACGGCGTCGAGCGCCGGCGACACCGCCGGGCGCACGTGCGAGGGCGGCGGCGGGTCGTGCTGCAGCACCTTCAACAGAGTTGCGCCTTCGTTGGCTGCGCGAAACAACGGTCGCAACGCCAGCGCCTCCCACATAACGACGCCGAGGGAAAAGATGTCGGCGCGGCGGTCCACGTGCTCGTGCTTGACGATCTCGGGCGCCATGTAGGCGAGCTTGCCCTTGAGGGTTTTCGTCACGGTTTGCGTCACGCGACCCCGGGCCTTGGAGATGCCAAAGTCGAGCAACTTCACCCGGCCGTCGTAGGTGACCATGATGTTGGCGGGCGAAACGTCGCGGTGCACGAGTTCGAGATGCTCGCCATCCATCGAGCACAGGTTGTGCGCCGCGTCGAGAGCCTCGGCGGCGTCGGCGACGATCTTTACCGAGCTGGCTACGTCGAGCGGGTTGCCACTCAACCCCGCCTTGAGCACCTCCTTGAAGGCTTGTCCGGCCAGGTGCTCCATCGCGATGAAGTAAACGCCGCCATCGCAACCGACGTCGTAGACGTCGACGCAGTTGGGGTGCTTGAGCAGCGCCGAGATGCGCGCCTCATCGACGAACATGTCGATGAATTTCTGCTCCTCGGCGAACTGCGGACGGATCGTCTTAACCACGACGGCCTTTTCGAACCGACACAGCCCCCGCTGTCTCGCTATGTGCACGGTGGCCATGCCACCGCTGCCGATCTTGGCGAGTAGCTCGTACTTGCCCAGGCGGATCGGCTCTTCGCCAAACGGCCTCGATAGGGCCGCGACCTCGTTGGTCGGCGTTCGTATATGTTCGTCGCCGGTGGGGGGGGTCACTGTCTGGTTCGGGGGCCAGGACATGGTCCGGGCACAGTGCTGCAGTCGCCTAAAAAGGTTGCAAACGGATCAAACACGACGCGTTTTTTCCGAGAGCGTGCGTACGGCACGGTCGAGTACGCCGTAACCGCCCGTGTCAAAACGCGCGTTGTGCACGCCGTGTGGTTGCGCTGCGCACCTGCACGCGCCGTTGGTCGCTGCAACTCAGGTTGCGCGCGCGACGCGTCCACGACCTCACGACGCACCGCGACGAGATGGTCTTCGTCGAACGGCGACGTTCGCGAACGTAGATCAGCTGACGGTTCTACCAACCTTCGTTGTGCCGCTTCGCGGTGCTGAGCCACCCCACCAAAACTTCGCCGAGGGTTCGCGGTTTCCGGTTACGATATTCACGTAGCCCTTCTACAGCGATGTACGACCGACCCAGCGCAGTAATGGATCGGGACCCAATCACCAACCCCGGACACCGCCGATCCAACGATGGCGGAGACCGCGAGTCCCACGCCCCCGCACCGCGGGCGTCTCGTCGCGACCCGCGTTCGCTTTCGGGTGGTGGTTCGCTCAACGGCCCGCCCCAAAAGCGAGCCTACAGCCCGCCGCCGGATCCGCGCATCGGTCGGGTCATCAACGACCGCTACCGCATTCTCGCCCCGCTCGGCTCGGGCGGCATGGCGTCGGTCTACCTGGCCGAACAGCTCGGGATTGGCGGCGAGGTCGCTATCAAGTTTCTGCGCACCGACGTCGCGAGGGACAAACGGTTCTTGCGCCGCTTCGAGGTCGAAGCCCGCGCCCTGGCCCGCATCGACCATCCGCACTGCGTGTCCGTGCGAGATTTCGGCGTCGCCGATGTTCCCTACATCGTGATGCCGCGGGTAGACGGGCCAACGCTCTACGACGAACTCAAAAAGGGGCCGATGAGTCCGGCACGAACGGTCGCGATTACCCGCCAGCTACTTGCCGCCCTGGGTCACGCGCACCAGCGCGGCATCATTCATCGCGACGTCAAACCCGAAAATGTGAAGGTGCAGCAAGACACCCGCGAGCACGTGCGCCTGCTCGACTTCGGCCTGGCCAAGCTGCGCCGCCCGCCGGCCGGCATGCCGCCGACCAACCCGCTCATTGCCGTCGGCACGCCGAGCTACATGTCGCCCGAGCAGTTCATTCGCGGGGCGGTCGACGCCCGCAGCGACATCTACTCGACCGGTGCGCTTATGTTCGAGCTTCTCACCGGGCGCAAGCCGTTCGAGTTCGAGCGCATCGCCGACGCCTGCCGCATGCACACGACCTGGCCGCGACCGCGCCTGCGCCAGGCAGCGCCAGACCGGGATTTCTCCCCCGAACTCGAAGCGGTGATCCTGAAGGCCATGGCCCAGGCCCCCGAAGACCGCTTTCAGACGACGCAAGAGTTTCGAGCGGCCCTCGACGCCGTTCCCGAAGCGGCGGGCGCGGCGCGCCAAACCGGCGCCCGCCCGGCCATCGGCGCCGAGGATGCGAGCCGGGCGCGACGGCCCACCGGCGCCGTCCGTTCTCGGGGCAAGCGCAAACGCGGCGCCTCCAAAGAGACACTTCAGCTGCCGGCGATCGCCAACGGCAGCCGCGCCCCGGCCCCTCGCACCGCGACCGGCGGGCGCGGCTGGCTCGTCGCCCTCCTGGTCGTTGCCGGGCTCGGCATCGCCGTCCTGGAAGTGCCGGCCCTGCGAAACGCCGTGGACCGCCTCACGACGTCCCGAGCCTCGGCCGAAGATGCCGCGCCTGCGGCCGAGCCCGTGGCGCGCCCCGTGAGCTCAGCCCTCGAAGACCCGGCCGCGCCGCTGCTCGAACGGGCCAACGACGCCGCCAACCGGGGCGACTGGGCCCAGGCGATGGTGCTCTATGGTCAGGCGGTGCGGCTCGACGCGTCCGTGCTCGACTCCGACACGCTGTACGCCCACGCCATTGAAGCTCTCGGCACCCGCAACGGCCGCCGCGCCGCGGTTCGACTCATCGAGCGCGACCTCGGCGATCGCGCGATCGCGCCGCTGCAACAAGCCGCCGAAGGCCATGCGGACCGCCGGATACGGCGACGGGCCCAGCGACTGCTCGACAAGCTCCAGGCGCACCGGCCGGCCTCGAACTGACGCGCTAGCCGGCGGTCTCGACGACTTCGATAGCCACGCCCGCGGCGTTGAGGCGGGTCGACAAACGCTCGGCCTCGTCGCCGTCAACGCCACGCACGATGGGTCCCGGCGCCGCGTCGACCAGCGCCTTGACCGTCGCCAGATCGAGACCGGTCGCGTCGCGGACCGCGCGAGCCGCGGTCACCGGGTCGCCGGCCGGCAACAGGACGACGTCGAAGCGAACAACCTCGCCGCCGCGCAGTAGCGCCTCGGCCCGCAGCCAGTGCTCGCGGTCGTGTCCGTGAACGCCGCCGGACTCCTGCCACAATTCGTAGGCACAGCGGGCAATCTCTTCGCGGCTCGGTTGGTTGGTGTGGGAGTTCACGCGTCGGCCTTTCGTGTTTCGGCGGCCTGACGGCCGGCCGCCAACGCAGTTTAGTACCGGTCGCGGCCCGGCTTCCCGGATGGTCCTGCGCATTCGGCGTCGGGACGCCGGCCGCCGATTGCTCACCCGCCTTTTCGGGTGCGGGCTCGCATACGAAAACTCCGAGGTTCGCAAAACGGCCCGGTCGCTTCGCGATTGCGAACGCCCCCCTGGTGGCTACACACTGACTACCCAAACGCACCGGTGCATACCGAGCGGTGAGGCAGCCTCGGGTGGCGCGTTGGCCGTCCCAAAACGACGCGCCCACATGAGACGACACGCGGAGTTCAAAAGCCGCGACCGCTAGTTACGTTTCCGACAGGAAAAATCAGCGGGTTTTGTACCACCTCGCACGGTCTATACCGGCTCCTCGCACCAGAATACGTCAGTCCGCCCCTCGCGCACTCCAGCGCCGCTCACACCACAACCCACCCCTTGGCACCACGGTCGCTCACCCGTTCGGTGTCACACTCGTGTGGCGATTTGGGGAGGTCACCGTAACCGAACGAGGCCTGTTGAATGGAGACGAGTGAACGCCCCGCCACCAGCGGACTCCCCGAGCAAGAACGCTTCGGTCCCTACGTTGTCATGGATCGGCTGGGCGTCGGCGGCATGGCGACCGTTCACAGGGCCAAGCAAATCGGCCTCGAAGGCCTCGAGCGACTGGTCGCGCTCAAGCGACTGCTGCCCCACCTGGCCGAGGACGAGAGCTTCGTGCGGGGCTTCGTCCGCGAGGCAAAGCTCGCGTCCCTGCTGCATCACTCGAACATCGCCCAGATCTACGAGCTGGGCCGCATCGACGACGTCTACTACATCGCCATGGAGCTCGTCGGCGGGCTCGACGTTCGCCGCATGCTGCAGCACTCGGCCCGGGCGGGCGGCCCGCCGCCGCTGCAAGTTACCCTGAGTCTCCTGCTGCAGCTATGCGACGCCCTCGAGCACGCGCACTCGGCGGTCGACGACCAGGGCCAGCCGCTCGGCATCGTTCACCGAGACATTTCCCCGTCGAACCTGCTGGTCACGCACTCGGGCCACCTCAAGGTCATCGACTTCGGCATTGCCCGGGCTCAGTCCTCGCAGCTCGCCACCAAGACCGGACGCGTCAAAGGCAAGTTCGGCTACATGGCGCCGGAGATTTTCGCCGGTGGCCACGTCGACCACCGCGCCGACCTGTTCGCCCTCGGCGTCGTGGCCCACGAGCTGCTCATCGCTCGGCCGCTGTTCACCGCCAAGAACGAATACCAGACGATCCTCAACGTTCAGCAAAAGGACGCGGTCGTTCCGTCGTCGGTCAATCCGCTGGTCCCGCCCGAACTCGACGACGTGCTGGCGCGCGCGGTGTCCAAGGATCCGGCCGAGCGGTGGAGCTCCGGGGCCGAGCTGGGCGACGCACTCAACGACATTTGCAAAGCGAACGGACTGCGCGCAAACCACCGCGACGTATCTGGCTGGTTTCAGCAGTCGGGCATCGCCGCCGCCTCGAGGCGACCGCGAGCCGGCACGGTGTCGGGGTCGCGCAGCGTCAGCCAGATCGGCTCCGCCAGCTACGGCTCCATCTCTTTCACCGCCGACGCAGCGCCTCCCGATTCGAGGTCGTACTCGCGAAGCGAGGTCCCTCAACCCGGTGCGACACCGCCGCCGACGCCCGGTGCGCGGGCCGCGTCGGCCGGCCTGCGCCCGGCGACCGCGCCGCCACCGCCGCCGCACTCCGCGACGGCCGCCGGGTCGGGGCGCGGCCGAGCGGCGTCGGTGAGCGACGCCGGAGCGCTGTCGGTGAGCGAGGCGCCCCCGGCGCCGACCGGACCCGCCCAGCGAGCCGAGACCGCGGCGCCGCCACCGCCGGCCGCCCCCGTGTCGCCCGCTCCAGCGCCACCGGCGACCCGGTCCCGCACGCAAACGGGGCGCGAGGCCACGGCCGCCGCAACCGTGTCGCGCGCGGGCACGGGCACGTCGCTGCCGACGCCGAAGAAACGCGAGTGGCGACGTCCTCTCATCATTGCCGCCATCGCCGCCAACCTGGTCGTCGGCGGGCTGCTGCTGTCGGCGTGGCTTACCGCGCCGCCGACCGGGGCGGCCAACGAGGCAGCGGTGCGCGTCGAGGTCGTGCCGGCCGACGCGGTGGTTATCTTCGACAACACCGAACCGCACGCCGCCGGCGAGTTCTCCCTCGAGGCGGGGCCGCACATCATCGAGATTCGCCGCGGCGGTTATCGCAGCTACGTGAGCTCGCTGCAGCTAAGCCCGGGCGGCAACGAAACGCTGCGGGTCGTGCTCGAAGAGGTGAAGGACGACAGCGCTCGCCTTCGCGTCCACGTCGCCGACGCCGGCGAGCTCCGGGTGGACGGTCTGGCGGTCGCCGCCGGCGAGTCGGTGCGCCTCGACCCGGGGCCCCACTCGATTGAAGTGTGGGCGCAGGGCGAGATGGTCTGGTCTCGCACTCTCGATGCTGAGCCCGGGACCAACTACGACTTTACGCCCGGCATCGAGGTTGCGCCGGTACGCCGGTCGCGCCGAGTCCCGCGACAGCGAATTCGCCCGAGCACCGAAACCGAGCTGGCGGTGCCAACGACCGAACCTGTTCGCGAAGCGCGCGACGCTCTGGCCGAGCTGCGCGACGAGCGCGCCGAGGCCGCCGAGGCCCTGGTCCCGGCCATGAACAAGAGCCCGGCGGCGCCACCGTTGCCCGCCGCCGAACTCGACGGCACGCGGGTGGCCGCGGCGCAGGTGCCCCCGATCGCGGCACCGGACGCTGCCCTACCAACGCCACCGGCGTCGCCCGCGCCGCAAGCTCCCCCGCCCCAGGCGAGGCAGGCCGCTCCAGCCGACGACAACCGAGTCGTCAATATCAGCGAGTCCTGGGTCGAGCGCCGCAGCGGAGCCGTTCCGCGACTGACCATGCGGTCTGCGGATTCGTTCCGAGGCAAGCGGGTGGCGGCCAAGCTGTGCATCGACGAGCGTGGCCGAGTCACGTCGGTCAAGGTGCTGGCCAAGTTTCCCGACGACGCACGCCGAACCCTCGAGAGTTCGCTGCGCTCCTGGCAATACACGCCGTACGTCGACCGCGGCAGGGCCCGCCGGGCGTGCTTTGGCGTTAGCTTCATCCTCGCGGGCGACTAAAAAAGGGGGCTCCCCGTAGCGGAAGCCCCCGGTATCGAGCTCGAACGGGCCCGACTGCCAACTAGTAGTAAAAGAGCTCGGTCGCGACGTCCTCGTCGGTGCCCCAAACGACCAGGGTCGCCAGGTCGGTTTCGATCCGGTCGCCGGCGCGCACGCCCCGCGTGCAGCTCCGCAGCTCCAGCCGTTCGTTGGCACCCTGGCGGTACAGGCAGCGGGCCGCACCGAGGTACAGGGCCGCGAACGACGCGTTGCCGGTGATGGAACGACGGACGAAGACCTCGCCGTCGAGCTCGATCTCGCCAAAAGCGAGGCGGTAGCCGGGAATCACTTCGGCCACCAGCGCCTCGCGAAACGGCTGGGCGAAGCGCGACGTCAAGTAGCGAGCACCAACGAGGGTCTCGAACTGATCGAGAGCGTTGGGACCGTCGGCGAACCGCCCGTCGAAGAAGGGCGGCGACGCGGGAAAGCCGGCGCCCGTCGTGCGCTCGACGGTGTCGAAGAACATGCCGGTATCGGAAAACGAGTCACCGATCGTAATCACTCGGCGAACCGGAGCGCCGTCGAGAGCGGCCGTCGTCGCGTCGGCAGCCGCGGTCGCGACGTACCCCATGGCGGCGCTGGTCGGGTGCACGGTATCGAAGAACAGCCAGCCGTCGCAGTCGTCGCCGGCGGGCAGGCCCACGTCGACGCAGCTGTCGGTGAGATTGGTGAACTCCGGGTTGCCGGCAAAGCCCTCGAAAATCGAGAACACATCCACGGGAATCACGGTCGCATCCGGGTGCGCAGCGGCGAACGCCTGCAGGCTGCCGGCGAGGATCGCGTTGTGGGCGCCGGACAGCGCGTCAAGACCTTCGGCCGCACCCGGGGGCAGGGTTTGAGCCAGGGGAATCATGCCGGCGCGAAACAGGTTCGGCACCACAAAGATGCGGGCTCCGGAGCGCTCGTACAGCGCTTCGAGCACGCCGATCAGTCGGGCCGGCGCGACCGTGGGGTCCTGACTGCCGGCCAGGTAGTCATTGAGGCCGGCCCAAACCCAAAAGATGTCGGCCTGGGAGTTGACGCGATCGAGGGTCTGAATGGCGAGCTCGAGCTCGAAATCGAGGCCAAACAGCTCCAGGCCGATGGCCTGGACGGCAGCCGCCAGGTCGGGCAGAAACTGGCCGGTGGCGTTGACCTCGCCGGTGGTGGCGCCACCGAAGGCGTAGTTCACGTCGAGCTTCGGGGCCCGGCGGCGGTCGGCTGATGCCGTCGAGGCAGCAGCGAAGAGCAAAACGAGTGACAGACCGGCTGCGATCCGGCGGGGGCGTTGGAAATGCATGGGCCGGTCCATATCTCGACCGTCCGGTTAGCAACAATTTGTATTTCAGATTTCTATTGTACGTTAGTGGAATCGAAAATTCGTTGTGTAAAGCACAACACGGCCGTGTCGTTCCCGACGAAGGCCGTGTTGTCACCCTTCCGTGAATTTCGCTCGGTGCAGCCCCAGACAGGCCGCACTGGCCGGGAGCGAGGCTAGCGAGCCACGCAGTAGTCCGGGACGCTGCCCGGCAGCGACTCGCGGTACGCCGACTCGACCCCGTAGGGGTGATCGAAGAAGAACGCGGTTACCGCGGGCCCTCCGGCCAACGGCGTGCGGTGGCCGCGGCCGTGATCGCACAGCAGGGTAAAGCCGCCCTTGACCACCAGGTCGTCTCGCCACTCGGTGCTCGAGCGCTCGAAGTCCTGACCGAACACGTTGTCCCCCGGCCCCCCGTGAAAGATCAGTGCCGCCAGCGGATTGTCCGGGTTCTGGAGAGTGCCGCGTCCGCCGCCCGAGTACGCGGCCACCGAAGCCAGATAGTTCGAGCGCGCGTAGCCGAACGCGGTCGTGTACAAACCGCCGGCGCTAAAGCCGAGCGAGTGGACGCGACGGCCGTCGTTGCCCAACGTCTCCACCGCGCACGCGACGACCTCGTCCGCCAGGCGGAAGTCGGTCTGCGGATCGCTGATCCACGGAAACTGGCCGCCGTTGACGTGGGTCGGCGCAACCACCATGCCGCCCGCGTCGACGATCTGATCGATTCCGCTCTCCAGCGAGCTAATGGCCTGAGCCGGGCTTCCGCCGGTGCCGTACCAGTAAAAGACGATGGGGCCAGACGTCGCGCTGGCTTTGGCCGGGTCGATCCAAACCCGGGCCTGACGTTCGCGGCCATCGACCGTGAAGCGAACGGTGCCCGACTCGAACGAGGGGCACGGAGCGGTCGCGGTCGGCAAGATGGGCGACGGCCCGTCGGGTTCATCGCCATCGCCGTCGCCGTCGCCGTCGCCGCCGGTCGTCGTGTCGCCGTCGCCGTCGCCGCCGGTCGTCGTGTCGCCCTCCCCGTCGCCGTCGCCACCGGTCGTCGTGTCGCCGTCGCCTCCGGTCGTATCGCCATCGCCGCCGGTCGTGTCGCCGTCGCCGCCAGTCGTCGCGGTGTCGCCGTCGCCCCCGTCCCCAGGCATCTGAGGATCGTCGTCGTCCGACAGCTCGATGTCGCCGCCGCAGGCTGAGGCGAGCAAGAAAAGCCAAACGAGCGCAACGACGAAGGGACCCCGATGTCTAACCATGGGGGGACCGTACCGCGCCGCGGCTCGCCCCTGGCCCCCGGCGGCTAGCCCCGCCTAACGCCCCTTGCATTCGCTTGATGCCTTTGGGCCGCACCGCGACAGTTTTCATTCGCGGGGCGCCCAGCGGCGCGAGTTCGGTTCGCTGCGACGCCGCGACGAGCTCCGAACGGCGTTGCCGGTTCGTTGTTTCCAGCTCAACGCCGGAACGACGACCCCGAGCAGGCGTCGTTGGCGGCCCCGGGCGTGCCGGCATTGCCGTCCGAACCGTAGACCGTCGTCGAAACGCACCAGTTAGCGCCGTCGTCGTTGCTCGCCGCGTCGAGCGCGCCGGGCGCGAGGATCATGGACGCCCCGGACGCAAACGGAAACTCAATCCCGGCGCCATCGTAGGACACCTGATCGATGATGGCCGTGCCGAACTCGAGATAGATGGTCTCGTCAGACCCGTTGTTGAGCGAGAGACCGTCGTCGGCGTAATCGTAGTCGAAGTCGGTGATGCCGTCGTTGAGAGCCGGATCGCCGTTTCGCACCAGCAGCGCGAAGCCGCCGGGCTCGACCGGTATCGAGACATCCACGGTAAACGAATTGCCCTGGGCATCGCGCACCCTCATTCCCTCGAGGTCCACCACGGCATCGGTCGCGTTCTGGGTGCACTACATCGACGGCGAAGCCAGCGACGTCGGCGACGACTGGATCGTCGACGACCTGGGCACGCCGGGTGGGCTGCGCGACGGAGCCTTGTTCGTTGTGATGGGTGACCAGAACAGTCGCCCGGACCAGGAGATGGCGCGCATTCTCGGCCACCCCCGGGTGCAAGAACGCGACGTCGCGGTGCCGCGCCTGCCGGTCACTGACCACTATCGCGACCGGTTCCCGTCGGTCGAAGATGACAGCACCTTCGAGGGCGGCGGCCGTATCGACTACGTTGTGCCGTCGATCCCCATCGAAACGACCGGGGCGGGCATCTATCGCCCCGACTGGTTCGCCACCCGACGCAACCGCCCCAAGTATTCGGCCGACACCCAGATGATCAGCGATCACTTTCCCGTCTGGGTCGACGTCGTGGTGCCCCCTCGGGACGCGCGGTGAGCAAAGCCCTCAGGCGTGCCGGCCGCGGCCGCCGAGTGGCAGCAACGAGAGCCGCCGATTGACGATGGCGCTCACGAACGGCCCGCGAAGGTCGGGGCTCAACCGCGCGGCGTCGCGCAGCACCGCGACCAGCACCGCGTCGTCGGCCAGCTCGAGGCACACGGCCCCGTCGCGATAGGTCGCGCGGCCGCGCATGGCAACCCGGCCGTGAGGTCGCATGGTGGCGCACACGAGAACGTCTCCCTCGGGCACGGGGCGCTCGAGGCCCAGGAACAACAGGTCCCCCGACCTGCAAAGCTCGACCGCGCAGTCCTGCGCGCCGTGGCCGTCGTCGACCATGAACGTTCCGTCCAGAACGCAGCCCTCGATGGTGGTCGGGCGCCGGCGACGCCGTGACGTCGGCCACGCGGGGGCCTTCGAAGCTTGGTTGTTCATCGCGAGCGTAGAGTCGGTCACAGCCCCGGCAGCTCGCGAGTGCCGGTCGGGTAGCGCCGGGGTAGCCAGCCCACTCCCGCCGTTCGCGTCCCGGGGCTGGCCAGGCGGCGAGCCGGAGCGCAGACTTGCGGCCATGAGCGGACAGGCCCACGCCGGCATCGGCAGCGACAAGTACCGGTTCACCGTGTCTGGCGGCATTTCGACCTGGGACTACCGGCGCGTCGACGAAGACGGCAACGCCATTGAACAAGCCCTCGCGGCCTGCAAAGACGAACTCGACCGACTCTTTGCCGAGGCCACCGCGACCATCGAACCGTCGCTGGTCCGCTTCGGTGAAGACGGGGCCGGCAACAGCATTTACGGCATGCTCGAAGAGCTCGACCAGCAAGCCGAGGCCATCGCCGCCGCCAACGCGAATCAGCGCGACACGTCTCTGCACTACGGCGCCGACGTGTCCGCCCGGTTTCCGGGCACCTCCTTTCAGGCGACTCTGCAGGTGCGGCTGTCCGACCGGGTTCCCCGCGCCACTCTCGAGGACGCCCTCGCGAAAATGATCGAGTGTGCCCAGCGCGTGCCGGCCCTGGCGGCGGCCCTGTACTGAATCGTGCCCCGGCGCACCCTGTTGCGCCGAACGCAACAGGCCGAGATTGCGAAGGAACTGGACAGACCAACCCCGGCAGTGCCTCCGGTCGTGTGCAGTGCGCTCGGGTAGATGGCCACCGCGCCCCCAGGCGGTTCGAAACACAAGTTCATCAAGCGAACACATTCCACGGTGTTGAAGTGATGGCCTCGCCGTTGCAATTCGCGCCGGCATGCATCTCCGCTCGCTCACCGCCCTGCTCACCCTGCTGCCGCTCGCGTCCGGCGCCTGTTCGATCGACGGAACGATCACCGACGGCCCCGGCGACACGGTCGACGGCGTGGTCGCCGACGGGCCCGAGACCGCCGATGCGCTGACCGACTCGCCCCCGCACCAGGCCAACGCCCCCTTTGATCGCGTCGGCGCCGTTTGGGACGGCAGCGCGACCAGCCGCCTCGAAGTATCGACCAGCGTGGACGGCTCGGTATGGAGCGACTGGTCGGCCCTCGAGGTCGTGCGCTCCGAACAAGGCGAAAGCGGCACGTCCCACGTCGGGCGCTTTGACGTCGCCATGGAGGGCGCCCGGTACTACCGGGTCCGCGGGCCCGCCGACGACATCTCGTTCTTTGCCGTCGAGGTATTCGACTTTGCGGCGCAAAACGACGCCGTCGAGGGCGAGAGCGACTCGGCGCCCACGCGGCAAGCGTTGACCGTGGGCAACGCGGTGGTCAACGACCGGGCCAGCTGGGGAGCGCGCGGTCCCAACTGCGTAAGCAACCACAGCCCCAACCGCATCACCATTCACCATACGGTCACGCCCACCAACGACAGCCTGTCGCCCCAGGCTCGCCTTCGACAGATTCAGTCGTTCCACCAGGACGTTCGGGGCTGGTGTGACGTGGGCTATCACTTTCTCGTATCGCGCGACGGGCGCCTGTGGGAGGGCCGGCCGGCCGGGCGCCTGGGCACCCACGTCGGCGGCGCCAACACCGGCAACATCGGCATCTCGTTCATGGGCACCCACGACACCACCGCCCCGACCGACGCCCAGCTCAACGCCGTCGCCAGCCTGGTCGCGGGACTGTCGACGAGGTACGGCATCGCCATCAACACCAGTCGCGTGCTGGGCCACCGCGACCAGAACAGCACGAGCTGCCCCGGCAACGCCCTGTACGCCCGGCTCGGCACCATTCGCACGCGAGCCGCCAGCGGCGGGGTGCCGGCGCCCTCGAGCTTCGACCCGATGGACGTGCGCTGGGACCGCCAGGCCGACGGCTCCTACCGCTTCGTCGCCAGCGGCGGCAGCGACCTGGCAACCGTGGAGTACTACGTCGACGGCTTCGCCATCGGATCGGGAACCCGGCAAGGGGCGTTCGCGCGCACCTACAAGTTCACCCTCGAGAAGAACGAGCGCGTGCTCGAAGCCCGCGGGTTCGACGCGAGCGGCAAGCAGGTCGCCGAAGCCGTCGGCCTGCTGGACGTAACCGCGGGTTTCGGTTTCTTCATTCGCCAGGCCGGTGACGGCATCTACGAGATCGGGCTCGAACGCGCGCCCGCTGGCGTGGCCGCCGTCGAGGTGCGCGCCGACGGCATCCTGCTCACCGACGGCGACACCGGCGACCAGCGCAGCGCGCGCAACGCCGTTCGCAGCGCATTCTCGCAGCTCGGAACCCGCGACTTCGCCCTGAGCACGTTCAACGCCGACGGATCGCTGCGCGGCACGCTGCGCCGGCGCTTCACCTTGCGGTAACCGCAAAGACCGGGGCACCGCGCAAGGTGCCCCGGCTTCGGCCTTCGACGACGAGATCCGCCTGCCGGCGCCCGGCGGCGCGCGCTCTTCAAGCGAGCGGCGACCGAGTCGGTAACCAGCGACGCCGCCTGGCTAGCCCTGGCACTGGTAGTGCAACCGCTGCTCGCGAACCTCGCGGGTCCCGGCGACCGAGTCAGTGCGGGTCTGGGCGTCGAGGTCGCGGCTCTGGGCCTCGGCAGAGCCCTCGCGATAGCTTTCTCGCTCGGTCTCCCGCTCACTGCCGGCCGCATACACGTCAGTCTGCGCGTCTCGGTCGGCATAGCCGGGGCCGCTATCGCGAGTCTCCGACTCCGACACGACCACCTCGCCCTCGGTGTCCAAGGTGCGCTCGCGCTCGCGATCCCCCGCCGACGCCGTCGCCCGCTGGCGGTCTTCGGACTCAGTGTGGTCGGTGGCACTTCGCGCGTACGACTCGTGTCCCACTACGATCGTCTCTCGCTTGGTCACTTGATACCGGCCGGGGCCGCAGTGCGCCGCCATGCGTTTGTGCGCGTCCTCGACGGCTTTGTCTTCATCGCCGTCGAGAACCAGCACGCCGCGGTTTTGGTCCTGGTAGTACACCTGCGCGCTGCCGATGCAGCCGACCGCGGAGAGTGTGATCGAAATCGAAAGTAGGGCTCGAAACATGATGGCTTTTCCAGTGAGCGATACGCTGTAGACGGACGGACCATCGGACTGACGCCGAGCGCTTTCCGATATTCAGGCGCGCCGCGCTTTCGTCGACACCCCTCGTCTGCCGGCGATGCCTCGCCTGCAGAACCGCCACGAACCAACGTTGAACAGCGTCGAACGGCGTCGAACCGCGTTGAACGGCGTCGCCTTGTGCCGCCCCCCACGCGCCGCGCGTGATGGAGATCGATGTCGTGCAGTCCGCAGTCCGCCCAGGGCGTCCGGCCGCGCGCCTCGGACCGCCTGTAGACAGCGGGCGATCGCCCGTCGGACCGCCCGGCCTCCTGGCGCTATCGGCGGGCCGGGGCGGGCCGCGCCTTTCATCGAGCCATCAATGCGCATGCGCCGAGACAGTTTTCGTCGCGCGAGTGCCGCCTTCGTGGCAGCACTGCCGGAAAAAGAGCGGCCCTCCCACTTCTGATAGTTGCGAACCGAACCCGCTTCATGAAGAAAATTCAAGAGCGCTGCCGGGGTCTGCCAGCGCGAAGGGGGAATCCATGGAACGTGCTGGGGGCCGCGTCCGCCGCGGCGTTGTGTTTGCGTTGGTAGCCGTCGGGCTGCTGCTCTCCACCAACAGCCGGAGCGAGGCTTCGTGTTGGCGCGACCGGTGTTACACCGCCACCGAGCACCCAATCGTGCTGGTTCACGGCCTCTCCGGCTTCGATCGACTGTTTGGCGCCTATCCGTACTTCTTCGGCATCGAGCGCGCGCTCCGGTCGGGCGGAGCCACCGTCTATGTCACCGAGGCGAGCCAGTTTCAGAGCTCGGAAGCCCGGGGAGAGCAACTCGTCGCCCAGCTCGACAGCCTCGCTGGCTCCCGCGGGCACCAACGCTTCAACCTCATCGGGCACAGTCAGGGCGGCATCGACATTCGCTACGTCGCGGCCGTACGGCCGGACCTGGTGGCATCGGTGACGACGGTGGCATCGCCGCACCGAGGCTCGGCGATCGCCGACCTTCTGCGCTCGTCCCTGCGCGACGGCGGCCTGCTCGAGTCCATTGCCGCGCACTTCGCCGAATCCCTCGGCACCCTGCTCGCGCTGCTGTCCGGCACCGAGAACGTGCAGGACGCGATTGCCGCCCTCGAGCAGCTCACCAGCGACGGCATGGCCGCGTTCAACCAGCGCTACCCGCAGGCGCTGCCGAGCACTCGCTGCGGTCAGGGCGAAGAAGTCGTCAACGGGGTGCACTACTTCTCGTGGACCGGCACCGGCATCGTGACCTCGCCGCTCGACGTGCTCGACCTGAGCTGGGCGCTTACGTCGGTGTTTTTCGACGAACCCAACGACGGACTGGTCGGCCAGTGCAGCGCCCGCCTCGGCACCGTGTTGCGCGACGACTACCGGCAAAACCACCTGGACGCCGTCAATCAAACGGTAGGCCTGGTGTCACTGTTCGACGCCCGACCCACGACCGTGTACCGAACCCACGCCAATCGACTCAAGCGCCTGGGCCTGTAGCTCCGTGTTCAGGCGGTTCGCGGGCGGGGGCGTCATCGTCGGGCTCGTCGCGTGGCTCTGCAGCGCGACGGATGCGCCGCCGGAGCGTCCGATCTCCGTTTTGGCGGCGGTACCGCCGACCGCCGGCGCGCCCGCGCCCGGTCCTGGCGGCGCGGCGGCGGGTTCCGTTCGTCCGCTACCGCGCCTGCGGACCGCGCCGAGCGCGCCGGCAACCGAGCGCGGCGAGGCCTGGTCTCGCGCCGTGATGAACACCGACGTCGATGGCTCGTTTCGCGCCGATGCCGGCGGGCACTTCGTCGTGGATCGCTCGGCGATGCGGCGCGTCGAGTACTACTTTCTCGCCAGCGGCGAGCGCAGCGACGAGGAAATCGCCAACCGCATCATCGCCGACGCAGCGTCGCTGCCCCAACCCGCGCGCCGTCAGGCCGAGGACTTCGTGGCCCGCGTCGTTCGCTATCGCGACGCGGGTCGGCGCAGCGTCGCCGACCACGACGTTCCCGCGTCCATCGAAGCGGGTCAGCAATGGCTGCGGGCCCTGCGAGCCGAACACTTCGGCCCGAACGCCGACGCGCTCTTCGACGACTAGCGACCTGGAACAGGTGTTGTTGGGAAATGTCCGCGGCCCATCCGCGTGATGGCGAGGCGCGAGGAGGGAGTTTGGTGGGCCCAAGCAACCGAAGAGCAACGACGCTAGCGCGTGGAGGGGGCCGGAAAGTTATCCGACGAATATCTGTTCCGGGTCACTAAGGCAACTGCGGCGCGTCGAGCACGCGCTGCGACTCGCTGCTCTGCGGGGCGCACACCACCTTGCCGTCCACCACGTCGAACGCGCTGCAGTCCTCAAGGTACGACGCATCGCGGGTCGCCGTCAGGCTGGCCGCCGGCCGTCCCACGCCGCCGCCGCGCCGCGGCTCCTCGTACGTCAGCGCCGCCGACGTGCACGCGGCCCGCGGCCCGTCGCCATCTTTGTACGGCTCGAAGCGGGCCTTGGCAAAGTAGTCGCGCACCTGCTCGTCGAACGTGCGATCGCGCGACGAGTCTCGAATCTCGCTGTACACGACGGCCCCCTCGGCATCGATGCAGTAAAACACCTGGGTTCTGAGCCGTCGGTCGAGCCGCAAGCGGGTCTGCACGTCGATAAAGGGCTTGGGACCGGTCTGCACCATGGTAAGCGGCGTCGCCTCCGGGTCAAGCTGTGCCGGCGAGGCCGGCATCGTTCCGCGAGCGGTCGCTGCCCCCGCGCCTGTGGATGCGCAGTTCGCGACGAAAACAAGGAGCATGAGGGGAGCTACCAGGCGCATGCCCTAGTGGTAGCGCAACTCGCGCTCGTCGGGGACGAAACCGCGCCGACACGCGATCGGAAGCACACCCCGTGCGTCTTGTGATGGACCGCCTTCGGCTAGCAAGGCCGTCCGGGCGACCCGGCTTGGGCAAACAACCGCATCGAACGGCGCTTCCGGCAGGGGCACCGGGTATTGCAGCCATCAAGGACTTCGTCGGCCAGACTCTGCCGCAAGCCCGGCGCGACGAAACCACGGCGTCTGACGCACGCACCTAGGCCCGTTTTGGTTTTGGTGACGGTGCCCGCCCGGGACTTCGGTTTCCAGGGCCGCCCCCCGATCGCCCCCTGGAGCTCCGCCCCGAAAAAACGGGTGCGCCGCAAGAAAAACTGAGAACCGCCGGCCGTGCCCCCATCTAGGGGGCATGAAACGAATCGGTCTATGCGCCCTCCTCCTGTCAGCCCTGCTCGTTAGCGCCTGTTCGCTCGACGTCGATGACGAAACCCCGCAGGATTTCGAGACCTTCCTGGACAACGTTGAAGTGAGCCCCGATGGTGACTACGTCACGGAAACGGGCCACCGATTCCAGTCCCTCGAGCACGCCGAACTGTTCTACGACCAGGCGTACCTCGGCCTCGGTGCTGACGTCGCGGACGAAAGCGAGCCGGCGGATTATGCGGACGAGGAATCGAACTCTCTGGCGTCCGCCAGTCCGTCCATGCCGGCGGTCATTCCGACGTTCGCCAACTGCTCCGCCAGCCGCGTAGCCCGCTACTTCATCGACGTGGTTCCGCTTGGTTCCGTCACGCCGAACTGGTGGGACGTGCAAACCAAGACCAAGGGCGGCAGCTGGCGCTCGATTCACGCCAGCGGTTCGTTCCCGGCGCCTACCGTGTCGGTCACCGTCGGCTCCACCCTGAGCGTGCGAGTGCGCGCGTGCCAGGGCTGGTCGTGCAGCGGCTACCGGGTCGTCAACATCAAGGGCTCCTGCTCGACGAAGGCCCCCAAGGGACCAAAGAAGCTCCCACCGATTCCCGGCCCTCCCCACCCGCGCCTTCCCAACTAGCGTCGTGAATCATCGCGGCCGCCAAGTCCGGCGGCCACCGCGTCGCACCGAGTCCCCCGGTTCAGCCCTGGGGGACTCTGTTCCGTTCTCGTACGTAGTGCTTCACTTCGGCAGGACAACGCGACCGTCGAGCAGCAACAGGCCTGGACCAGCCGCGGTCTGGACATTCGCGAACCGCGCGCCCCGGTCAAATGAGCCAGCGTTGCGAAGCGTCGGCGGATGAAACCAACGACCTGTAGCGTCCAGATAACCAGAACGCCCGTCCACCTCTACAACAAACAACCCATGACCTGCCGGGACACCCCGGTCAATCTTGGGCGCCCCTTTCACCGGCTTCCCATCGCGCCCTATCAGGTAGGCACCCTTGCGGTCCCACACAATCGCAACACCTTTGTCGAAGGCGAATGCTTGGTCCCAAACACCGTCTCCTACGAAATCGCCTGCGCCATCAACCAATCGCCACACACCGTCTTCCTCCAGCCGAACAAAGGCACGACCGTCGATCACCTCTGTTACGCCCTCGACCTCCTTCCCGCCAATCTCGCGCAACACAAAATCACCACGCGAGTTCACGACCGCCCACGGGCCGCCAGGGAAACGGACTTTCGCCACATCATCAATGAAGTAGGACGCCTTCTCAAAAATCGGCTTGATCACGAACGAGCCGGTCTTGTCGATATACCCTAGGCGAAGGCGCGCACCGGCCGCCGCCAGGCCGCCGCTGAACGGTCGAGCGATATCAAACCTGGGTGGAATACGCATCTCTCCGTCCCGGTCGATGTATCCCCACAAGCCATCCTTCTTCACTCTAGCGAGTCCGTCGCTATGGGGAGATGCATTTTCGTAGAGAGCAGGAACCACCCATGAGCCTTTGGGAGAGACAAATCCCCACAGACCGTCCTTCCTGACCGGCGCAAATCCTTCGGAGAAAGGAAGAGCGCGCTCAAACGTGGCGGCGATTTGAAACGTTCCCGTCGCGTCGACGTACCCCCACTGGCTCCCACTGCGGAACGGGTACAGCTCACGATGGCGAGGCTCTGTCCCAAGAGCCTGCTCTGACGGACCTAGCGCTGCCCCCCCTGGTGAATCTGAGCTGGAGCCTCCTTCGCCCTTACACGAAATCGCGAAAACGGCGGCGAGAATGACAAAGCCGGCCCTATTCCTCGGTTTCTTCACAGCTCCCCCTTCGTCGAAATTCGTCTCCGATTCATCGCCAGAGTCATCAGGCTTCTCATCGGCTCCCAGAGTGCTGCATTCGGCACGGTCGCCCGGAGACGGAGCCTGTCGTTTTCAGACCTCACCCTCGGTCGGGGCCTTCGGTCGGGGCCTTCGGCCTCTTCAGACCTCACCCTAGGTCGCGGCCTCGGCGCCCCTCGGTCGGGGCCTTCGTCACCCTCGGTCGGAGCCTTCGGAGCCTTCGTCTTTTTCTCGCTTCAGGGGACGTAACGCTTCCAGATTCCAGATTCGCTAAACGACAGAGTCCCTTTTGCGGAATCCACGACGGCCGACACAGTGGGGTAACGCACCGGTTTGCCGCGTCTCGTGGAAACAACCGACCAGGCGGCCGGACACCGGGACTCGCAGTCGTTCTCCAAAACTACGAAATCGGCGGCATCAATCGCACTCTCCGGGCTACCAGGTCCATACCATCCAAGGCGCATCAGCCGTCTACCAGCTTTCCCCCGAAGCTCGGCGAAGCCGTTCGAGTATAGCTCCAAAGTCGTTACTCCGTCTGGACCACGGTACGCAACGACTGGCGTCTTGCCGTTGGCGCCCAAACGAGCCGGGGCGATACGTACGCGGTTTGACGACACGCAACTCGCAGCTTCCTGATTTGGAAGTCGAATGGAACAAAGCGTCGCCACGACTGTATACGGGCCCCCGTCGTGGACGAGATGTCTGTAGGCTGCGAGGTCAAACGTCCCCCTCCAAGTCTCTTGAGGCGCGACTTCGATGCTCTCACCCTCACCAAGCACAAACAGTGTAGCCCCGGCCCATGGAGAGGTTGCCTCGTCGCCAGCCCTACCCCGCACCGTGAACCCGACATTGCTCCGGCAATCGTCCGACTCGCACGATTCAAGAATGACAGACGTATCATGCCGATGCGTGAAGCTCACGACACACTCAAGTGGCTGAATCTCCACCGGCCGTTCTTCGCAACGTAAGACTAGCTCTCTCGGGCTTTGTTGCCCCGGCTTCGACGACAGGCCGGAGCAACCCAGACCAACAAGTGCGACGATGAAAAACGGAGCGTTCTTCATGGACCGTTCTGATTTTCCTGCCACAAGTCTGTAACGTTGTCGAAGAGCCCGGCCTCAGCCTTCGCTATGGTTGACGGACGGAGGTGTTTCGGCGCCTCTGTCTTCCACCCTTCAGACTCTACTACGAACTCAGTATTGCGATACGCCACGAACTCCGTAAGAAGCGAAACGCCTTCTTCGTCACGGAATTCCGTCCCGAGAACGGTACGCCAACGACGCTGATCGTACACGTGGTTGAACTCATGAAACACTAAGACCGTCGCGAGCTCCGCTCGAGAGACACGCCCTTGGAACAAGCCTCGTACTTATCCGGTCGTCAGCATTGGGCGAAATATCGTATCCGATTCCCCCCGATGGTAAGGGCGCCCGCCGAGGGCTTTCTTCTGAAAGCCTTGTCCGAAGACGCCCACTGCAGGCCTCTTCCTTCAGACCTCACCCTCGGTCGGGGCCTTCTGGTGTCTCCCTGCAGCGGAGGTGGGCACCGAAAAGACGGCTGCGGAATGCGGTCGGCTTCAGACCTCATCGTCGGTCGAGGCCTTCGGGTCGGGTCGCCCCCGCGTCGGTGGAAGCTTCGGGGCCTTCTGGTCTGACGCTTTGCGAGGTTGTCTGCATTCAACAGGCGCTCTTCCCGGAGGAAGCGTCAGCGGTTCCGACGTCCCAACGTCTCCCTGCACGGGCGGTGAGCATGGAAAAGCCGGTTGTAAACTCTTGTCGTTCTCGCACTCTTGCTTCGATGAATAGACCCTCAACGACCCTCGCTCCAACACGCTCTCCGTGAGAACAACACGAGCGCCCACGGCGCGCCCGTGGCAGATGGCGACTATCCAGCACCCGTCGAAATATCCGAAGCTCGAGCGCTCGTCCGTCCCGAAGTTGACAAGTACTTCCCCTTTGGCGTAGCCGGAGTGCGCGCTCAGTCGGAGCTGCTCTCCGTCTCTTCCTTTGGCTATCCACTCGACGTTCCATTTCGAACAGCTACGTTGCCAGCGTCGCTCGTCGCGCGGCAGAGCTCCCACAGAATAGCGCCACCACACCGAGTCGTGCTCCTTCAGAAACGCTCGCTGACGTTCGAGCGTTCCCGCGGCATCCTCCCGACCCGCGCGGTCTTCATCGGAGCGATTTCGCTCCATAGGGACACAAGCGATCAAGATCAATAGACTCACGCCACGGAACAGAAATGGCCTTAAGCGTTGACTGCGTTTCAAGTATCCCGACTCCAATGCTGCCGACTACGAGTAACCTCGCCCCTCGGACCGGCCGCCGACCCCGCATCTGTTGCCGATCTCCGACAGAGCGATAGTCCTGACGAGACGTGTGACCTGCTCGGGATCGAGAACCATACAGTCGCGGACACGAAGGCAGCGCAATGGTGGCGCTTGTCGGGCACGCGCGAGTTTGCTGGGGGTCTTGCTCTCGCAAGCCGCCCCCGCCATGAGCACCACGGCCAGCTACGAACTCAACTTCGACCCTCGACCCCAAACTCCCTACTCCGGCGGAAGAAAGATAGATTTCCACGCGCTGCCAACCGTTGCTTTCGGATCCGTTGGGCAGGGAAAGGGAGGATGCCGCGTCGGCTCTCGCTCGCAATCGCGCTTCGACGAATAGATGAACAGATGCCCCGCATCGACGAATCCATTGCGCAAGCGCGTCGTGCCGGGCACCTCGTCACTGTGGCACCAAGGGCCTGAAATCCTCCCGTCAGAGTAGCGAAAGTGCAGTTCGCGCGTGTCCCACGCGTCGACCACAATCGAAGCTCGGCCACGCCCCCGCTCGGCCGAGAGAGTGAGCAGCTGCATTCCTCCCAGGTTCTCGAGCGAAGGCCTCCAGGGGGAACACCGTTGGTCCCAGGATTCTTGCTGCGCGTACACGGACTCAACTGAGAACCGAACCCAGACCCGTGGCGCGCTCAGCGCGCTCTCGAGCCCCGTGAATGGAGCGAGCTCGATGGCGATGGGGACCGACTCGGCAGAACGTGAAGCCTCGTTGACCGCCCCCAGTGTGCCGGTCAAAAAGTCGCGAACAACAACCTCTATCTCAGCCTGGTCACCGGCACAGCCCGCTGCGCCGTAGTCTCGTCCATTGCTCCGCAGCATCAGTCGGTAGCGATCGACGTCTACCGCACCGCAGCCGCGACCGCGAACGGAGCCCGCGTCACCAACGAGCGAAATCAGGCGCTTGATCAAAACGTCTAGCTCGCCAGACCGCACACGAAAGGAACGGGGCGGCCCGTATCTCGTGGGTTCCTCGTAGAGGCCAAAGCCGCGAGAGTCAGCACAAAACCAAAAGGGCACGGAACTAGAAAAACCCTTCTCGTACTCGTAGCAGACGAATCGATCGACCTTCTGCAACTCTTGGGAGACATCGAGCCGGGGCCCATACCCAAAGGGCGGGTTCGCGACGAAGTTCCACTCGGCTGGTGTTTCGATGTCGATCAGCGCGAGTTCGTCGTTCCTGGTCTTGCAAGACGGCGCCACCGTCAAGACCGCCGCCGTCGCCACGAAGATCGCGACGAAGGGAAATCTCGCCGCCGCGCGGTGCATGCTACGCCCCCCCGCTGTCGTCGGCGTCGGCCAGGCGGTCGCGCAAGGATTCCTCGGCGTCGAGGCGCTCGATAGGGTGGCCGATTTTCACTCCATCCCCCCAGTGTGCACGTTCAACCCAAGCAACATCCCATCGGGGCCAAGCTCGAACTCCAGATACTGCTCCCCCTGGCAATCTTCGCATGTCGTAATCGCAGCAATCGTCCGGGGAGCACCTTTCGCCAGCGGCGCTCGGTGATAGACGATTTCGCTCTTTGGCGTCAGTTGATAGGCGGGATACTCCAAGATCTCGAAGAGCCTCTCGGAGGAAGCGACCTCCTCGTCCAAGCGGATGCGCGAAGGAAGCGACCGCTTCGAGACCTCTGCAGAGAACCACTTCCGCACCAGAGCCCTGTCCGCTTCGATATGCGCGGCACTAGCCGATTGACATCACCGCTTCAACTGCGTGAGTGCGTTTCGGTTGGCGGCGACCACAGTTGGATCGAACTTGGGCGCCGCTTGCCCGTACCACGACTCGAGTTCGAAGTTCGCCAGGTACCTGGCTTCGACATCGGCGCCAGTCTGCGCTGAAACACACGCCTGAAAGAAATCGATCGACTCACAGCCGGTCACCTCGAGCTCCAGGGGCTGGCCGCACACAGCGCGAACACGAGGTCCCTGCAATTCCTCAAAGGGGAGCTGCGACAAAAACCGGCAAGGCTCGGCACACCAGGTTCTGTCATACACCGGCTTCTCATCATTCTTGGGCTTTCTGACTTCAGGACTAGCCTTGACCGATTCGGGCGACGGCGAAGCCGCACCAACCCCCGACGTCGGCTCTTCCTCGGAACTTCTCCCGCACGAGGCGAACAGAGCAATCACGACGAGGATGTGTGCAGTTCTGACGATCAGTAGCATTGTCCGTCTTTCGATGGCTTCTCGAGTCCCAAGAACGCCTTCATTTGCTGCCCCGTGACGCTCGGTAAGTAGTCGGGATTCTCTTCAGAGTTCACCCTCAGTCGGAGCCTTCCATGGCTCCCAGAGAAAGCCCTGCGCCAGCCTCAGCGGAGCCCCCCGCCCCCCTAGGCCAGGGTCATTCAGACCTCACCCTCGGTCGGGGCTTTCGGGCTTTCTTTCGGAGTCAATGCACATGGAGCCCCGAGTCTTGGTAGACCATCGCAACATCGTCCTGTGAGCGCACAACGCAGTAAACGTCTATTGTGGCGGAATAGCCCTGCTCCATCCAGATCCAGGATACGAATAGAGCGTCACTCTCACCGTCGACGAGTCGCAACACGTGCACCCTCAAGCGCTCAAAGAAGTGGTGTGATGTGCCGGACACAGTGAGTACCAGAGGAACTTCTGGTGTCGAGAGTTCAGACATCAGAGCCGCAAAGCGGTTACCCAACCCACTCGCATTTTCGATCGGCAGAGAGCGTGGAGAGCTTCTACTGGCGATGCCAGTCAAGACGCTGCCGTTGCGTTCCAGCCAGGCAGCTAGTATCGACGCGACAACCTCATCGTTCCTATCGCTCGAGCGCTCGTCGAAGTTTCCGAAGCAGACATCGGGCAACGATGTTCCGCCAGCGACCAACTTAGGTAGTCCAGGCAAAGCTGGCGAATACCCCTCATCCGGTAGTTCAAGAGAGGATGGACTCGGAAGCGACGATTTCCCCAACGTTGAGTCCCCGGCTTGCGCATGGCAAGCAAGGGCTGCGGTCAGTCCAACGATCGCCATCCGACGCAACAAAGAACTCCGCATCATGGGTTTTGAACCATCGTACTCTCTTACTTGGGAGTGAACGAAGCCCCCGGGTTTCGCAGGGGCTCCATCATGGTGCGCATTCCCCGGGGTGTCTTGGGCGGAGACGGTCCTTTAGGGCTCACCCTCGGGTCGGGGCCTGGACTTCGCCTAGTCGAAACACCCCATCTCGATGTCACTCGATCGAACTCGTTCGCACGCGGCGGCGGAAACGAAGGCCGTGAATCGCCCCTCCTCCCACGAAACCGAGTCAGCCGACAATTTCGGTGCCGAGATGGCTTCCTCACAAACGTGAATCCGAAACGCCAAGGTATTCATGATGACTCTCACGCTGTCGGGCGAGAGTGATACGTCAACCGTTCCCTCGTTCTCGAATAGGTGCTGCCTCAACCGTATTCCGCGCCGATCTCGAACAACCTCCCACGCGGTGCAATCCGAGTCCCAACGCACATCGAACTCGGACGCGAGCAGTGCCGAGTACGGAAGGTATACCCGCTGCCAATCCAACAGCCGCGCCAGCCCCTTGTCTAAGGGTTGTTTCGCGGGGCTCCGCTCTGGAATACGCACGCACCGACTAACCCCCGACTTGGCAACGCACACCGCGTCGCCAGTTGTCTCAATACGGGTCTCGCCCGCAGATGAGTCGACTTGGAGTGTTGTCGGTAGCTCGCATGATTCACTGTGGTCGACGTGATCAGTCACGCACTCCGTCACCAGATCGAAGTGTCGCCCGTCGCTCAGTTTCACCAGTCTTTTGCTAACCGGTTGTGAGGGTTTCTTCGAGATTGGACGAGTACGCCTCCCCCGGACCGACGAGGCCTTCGGGGGAGGATCGCCGTGTTTCAGCCTCCTCCAGGGTCCGCCACCGTGAACGCTCAAGTCATATCCGTCCGACGACATGACCACCATGTCCCCGAGGTTCGATAGCTTCGGCGGCAGCCCCGGCGGGAGGGGATCAGCCGGGGGACGGCCTATGATGACCAGGTAGGCGATGCCGCCATGGGTCCAGGGGTTTTCCACGCCTGGGTCGTGCCACCACCCGAATTCAACGGCTGGCGCACCCATGTGTTCCGGCGCCGAGACTCGCGCGTAACCATTGGAAAAGACCTCGAGGACGTAATCCCGGGACGGGCCAACAAACCGGGCAAGGACCTCGCTGCCGGGCGAAAGGGGACGCGGCGAGACCAAGGCGGACTCGCCCTGCAAGCACCGAGTTCGCTCGAAGCCACAGACCTCCAGTTTCACCCGGTAGGGTGCCGAACGGCTCAGGAGCACCACCTCGTCGGCGAGCTGGATCGTGTACCGCCACGTCTCGTTGGCCTCGAGTACCCGAACGCGACGTTCTGGGCCGCCGACCCGAAACGTATCGAGGCTCCCCTGTAGCGTCGGTAGGGGGCGCTGGCCAGACGCGGCGGTTACGTCAATCGACAGGCGGTCCTCGCAGGCGGGTTGCTCACATTCGAACGCCACCGCCTTCCCCGTCTTGTTCTCCAAAACAACCTCGCACTCTGTCGAATGGATCTCGACCGAGGTTGCCGGACAGGTGAGCGACAACGTCGGTCGCTGGAGTGCGATGCCTTGGCTGCACGCGCCCAAGAACAGCCCGGTAAGCAGGAACAAAATCTTTGCTGCGGATGTACTCGTTGTTCCGTTGCAGCCCACGCCCACCAAGAGAAAGGCTCGAAACAGCATCGGCCGGCTCCCGGCGGTCGACTTGTCGCTAGCGGTGTAACCGAGCAGCGAGGCGATCACCGCAAAGCCAAGCGTGATAGGCACCATCGCGACGACGAACGATCGCCCGCGGCGCCCGTAGTGGCAACCGGCACAAACCCTTCTGAGACGCCATGCCCAGAAGGTCACGCGACCCCGCTGTCGTCGGCGTCGGCCAGGCGGTCGCGCAGGGATTCCTCGGCGTCGAGTCGCTCGTTGGGGTGGCCGATTTCGCCGGCGACCCAGCCGCCGCATCGGCAGACTTCGTCGTCGGGCGCAAGCGGCTCGCTGCAGTTGGGGTCGGAGCAAAAGTCGGCGCGCAGTCTGGCTCCGCGGGCGCCGGCCACGAGGGCTCCGCCGCAGGCGGCGAGCAGCGGGGCAACCAGGCCGGCGTAGGGAATGGCGGCAAAGCCGAGGGCACCGGCGCCCATGGCTCCGAGGGCCGCGTACGAGATGCGGCGGTCGTTGCGCACCCGAAAGACGGGCTGGTTCTTGTTGAACTGGCGCAGCTCGTCGGCGCCCTTGCTGTCCGGGGCCACCTCGTCGTCGTAGGGTCGAGGGCTCGCGGCCCACGGGGCGGGCCACTCGCCGACGGGCGGCAGGCCGAGCTGCTCGATGAGCCGGTCCCGCTGCCCGGCCAACGCGGAACGCCAGGCGGCGAAGTCCTTCTTCTGGTTGGTGAGCAGCGCCTTGTAGGCGTCGTCGTCCGCGCCGCGCACTTCGGCCTGCACGGCCAGGGCGAAGCACAGCGCCTGGGCCGGCAGGCCGCCGGCGGCCATGATGTGCCAGCTGGTGTAGTGCATGACCCCCGCCGTGCCGCCGCCGTGGCGCGGGCTGTGGGCGGCGTTGGCGCCGAGCACGCCCAGCCCGAGATAAATGGTCGCCAGCGAACCCAGCTCGAGGCTGCACACGTGCTCGAGCTCTTCCTCGGGAATCTGCTCGGTGCCGCGGTAGGGATGCGTCACCTCGCGAAGGCCGTTGTAGTGGCGAAACGCCACGCCCGCTTCGTGCGCCAACAGGCCGGTGACGTCGTCACCGCCGAGCTTGTGCACCACGAACTCAAACTCGGTATCGGTGAAGGCCCGATACTCGATAATGCTCTCCTGCAGCGCAAAGGCTTCGTCGGGCGGAGCGGCCGAGCGCCCGTCGTGCACGACCGCTCGGGCATCGGCAATGCCGGCCAGGTCCAGCAGTCGCCGCGCCCGTACCTGAATGAGCGCCAGCGGATCGCTCGCCCGATCGGGAAAGCAGGCGTCGGTATTGGTTACGAGGGGCGCGGCGACGAACGGGCCAGCGCCGTGCTCTTCGATCAAGTCGGCCAGGCCGTCGAGAATCCACTCGCGCTCGTCGGCGCTCGGCAGCTCAGGGGGCTCCACGCCGACATCGTACGGCGCCTTGCCGTCACGACCGGCGCCAGATGCCGCCGTTGGCCCGCTTCAGGTCAACGGCCTCGCCACGGACACGCGTCCGGACGCGTGTCCGGGCGGTCGCGAGTGTCCTGGACGCGGCCCACTGCAACCGCTGGAAAATACGAGGTAATGGCCCTGGCCCGGGGCTTGCTGTTTGTTCGGCGCATGATTCGCGACACCGCGGCGACGGACCGGCCCATCGAGGCGCCAGCGCGAGGACGGCGACTCGCCCTGTGGTCCGCCGCGGCGGTGGCGGCGATGGCGGCCATTGCCGTGGTGGCGGGGCCCATGGCGCAGCGGTGGCTCACGGGCTCGGCGTCGGTCGCTCGGTCGCGGGTGCGCACGGCGGTGGTAACCCGCGGCGACCTGGTGCGCGACGTGAGCGTCGAGGGACGGCTGGTGTCGGCGAGCAACCCGACCCTGTTCTCGGTGGCCGCGGGCATTGTCAACATCAAGGTCCGCCCGGGCGAGCTGGTCAAAAAAGACCAGGTCCTCGCGGTGGTCGAAAGCCCGCAGCTCGAGAGCCTGCTCAAGCAAGAGCGCGCGACTCTCGCGTCACTGCAGTCGGACTACGAACGGCAAAAAATCGCCAACCGCCAGCAGAACCTGACGAACAAGCAGAACGCCGAGCTGGCCCGGGTCACGCTGCAGGCGGCTCACCGCGAAAAGAGCCGCGCCGAGCAGACCTTTGCCGAGGGCATTACGCCGGAAGTCGAGCTGGCCAAGGCCAAAGACGATGCCGAGCGCGCCGCCCTCGAGCTGGCCCACGCCAAGGAAACCTTGACCCAGCAGACCGAGAGTTTGGGTTTCGAGCTGCGCGACCGCCAGCAGCGCATCGAGCGCCAGCAGTACGTGGTGGAAGAACTCGAGAGGCGCCTCGGCGACCTGGAGGTCCGGTCGCCGGTCGACGGCCTGGTCGGCGAGGTGTTCGTCGAGGACCGCGACGCCGTCGATGAGCGGGGCGCCATTGTTCAGGTCGTGGACCTGAGCGTGTTCGAAATCGCCATCGAGATCCCCGAGGCCTATGCCGACGAGGTCTTCGTCGGCGCCAAGGCCGAGGTCCAGATCGGCGGCCGGCTCGAGCCGGGACAGGTCACGCGCGTGGCCCCGTCGGTCACCGACGGGCGCGTGAGCGGTACCGCGACCTTCGCCGGCGATCAGCCCGACGGGCTGCGACAGAACCAGCGCGCCGCCGTGCGCATCTTGCTCGACACCCACCCCGACGTGGTGAAGGCGCCGCGCGGGGCTTATCTCGAAGCCGGCGGGCACGACGTGTACGTCATTCGCGACGGCGTCGCCCACCGCACCCCCATCGTCATCGGCAGCCGAGGCGCGGCCGAAGTAGAGATCGTCTCGGGCCTCGAGCCCGGCGACGAGATCGTGCTGTCCAACCTCGACCGCTTCGAAGACGCTGACGCCGTCATCGTGTACTGAGTCGATTGACCTCCGAACGGAGCACCCCATGTCCATGATTCGAATGTCCCGTATCGAAAAGATCTATCGCGCCGACATGGTCGAGACCGTGGCGCTCAACCAGATCTCCCTGGAGGTCGAAGACGGCGAGTTCATCGCCATCACCGGGCCGTCAGGCTCCGGCAAGACCACGTTCCTCAACATCCTCGGCCTGCTCGACGATTTTCAGAAGGGCGAGTACCGCCTCGACGATCGGGACGTGATGGGCCTGTCGGACCGGCAGCTGTCGAAGCTGCGCAACGAAAAGATCGGGTTCATCTTTCAGGGCTTCAACCTGATTCCCGACCTCAACGTGTTCGACAACGTCGACGTCCCGTTGCGCTACCGCGGCCTGTCGGCCTCGGACCGCAAGCGGCGCATCGACCGGGCCCTCGACGCGGTCGGCATGTCGGGCCGCAAACACCACCTCCCGTCCCAACTGTCCGGCGGCCAGCAGCAGCGAGTGGCCATTGCCCGGGTACTTGCCGGCGACAACAAGTTGATTCTCGCCGACGAGCCGACCGGCAACCTCGACACCGGCATGGCGCGCGACGTGATGGACCTGCTGGAACAAACCAACGAAAAGGGCGCGACCATCATCATGGTGACCCACAGCCCCGAGTGCGCGCAGCGGGCGCGGCGCCAGGTCCACTTGCTCGACGGCCAGCTGGTCGACGTTGCGCCCACTGACCCACCCGCGATCGCGAGGGCTTAGAAGATGTTGAGCTACTACCTGCGCCTGGCGCTTCGAAGCGCGCGCCGCTCGCGACTCACGTCGTCCATCGTGGTCGCGGGCCTGGCGGTCGGCATCGGCACGGCCATGACCTTCGTGACGATGATCCACATTCTGCTCAAGGATCCCCTGGCCGATCGCGGGGACCGGGTCTTCATGGTTCAGCTCGACAGCTGGGAACCCGACAAGGCGTACCCGGGGCGCGGAACCGACACGCTGCCGACCCAGGTCACGTACCAGGACGCCATGGCCTTGTCGCAGTCGGAGATTCCGGCGCGCGCGTCGGTGCACTACGCGACCACCATGGTGGTCCGCCCGGATGGCGAAAAGAGCCGACCGCTGCGCGCCACTGCCCGCGCCGCAAGGGCCGACTTTTTCGCTATGTTCAACGCGCCCTTCCGCTCCGGCAGCGGCTGGACCGACGCGGACGACCAGCAGCGCAAGGAGGTCGTGGTTTTGGGCGAGGAGCTCGCGCTCAAAGTCTTCGGTCGCGCGGATGTCGTGGGCGAAACGATATCCCTGTCCGAGCGGCCGTTCGAAGTCGTCGGCGTCCTCGAGCGCTGGACGCCGTCGGCCCGGCACTACGACATGACCCAGTATCCGTACATGAAGACGGAGGAGCTGTTTCTGCCGTTCGACACCGCCATCGCCATGGAGCTCGCGACCATCGGCAACAGCGACGGCTGGGGGGCACAGCCGAGCGACGACAACGACGACCTATCCGACTTTGAAAAACGCCTGCGAAACGAGACCGTGTGGATGCAGTTCTACGTCGAGTTCGACAACGACGACCAGCGGCAGGCGTTTGCGGGCTACGTCGATGACTACACGGTCGCGCAACGCGAACACGGCCGCTTTCAGCGGCCAACCAACAACCGACTGTCGCCGGTCGTCGACGTGATGGAGCGGTGGGAAGCCGTCCCGCCGGTGCTCGCCGTGCTGCGAACCGTTTCCCTGCTTTTTCTCGGGCTTTGCATCATATCCGTCGTCGGTCTGTTGCTCGGCAAGTTCCTGTCGCGCGGCCATGAAGTGGGCATTCGGCGGGCCCTGGGCGCGAGCCGCTTCGACGTATTCCTTCAACACCTGACCGAAGCCGCGGTGCTGGGCGTAGCCGGCGGGATCGTCGGTGTCGGCATGGCGTACGGCATTCTGGCGTGGCTCAACGCGTTCATGCCCGCGCAGCTGAACATGCACTTCAGCATGGACGTTCCGATGCTCCTGCTATCTGTCGCCGTGGCCGTCGGCAGCGGCGTGGCGGCGGGCCTGTATCCGGCGTGGCGCGTGTGCAGCACCGCTCCTGCCGAACACCTCAAGGCGTAGACGAGAGGCGACCATGACCAATCTGCACCTCGCTCCCATCTTTCGCAGTTTGCGGCGCAACAAAGCGCGCTCGCTGCTCACCCTGAGCATGACCGTCTTAACGTTCGCCGTGGTGGTCAACTCCCTCATGCTGATCCTCGACCAGCAAAAACAGCTCACCCGCGAGTCGGGGTTCGACGACCGACACCTCGTGTCGCTGCGTCTCGACAACTTCAACCCGAACATTCGCGAGGACGAGCAAGTCCAGGACCGCATCAAGCGCGACCTGGAGCTGCTGAGGAACACGCCCGGTGTAGTCGACGTACTGAGCACCCGGTTTCGCCCGTGGCAGGGGGGTGGCAGCTCTTCGAGCTTCACACGCCCGGGCCACGAAGACATGGAACCGGTGCGGGCGCAGTACTACAGCGCCGGCCCCCGACTGGCCAACACGCTCGGTATCGACGTGACGGGCACGCCTCTGCCGGCCGATCAGATGTACGACGAAACGGTGGGCGAGGACCAAAACGCACCGGCCGAGGTCGTGATCACCCGAAAGTTCGCCGATGAGATCTTCCCCGGCGAGGATCCGCACGGCCAGCTGATCACCTGGAGCGGCAAGTGGTTCGTTCGGGTGGTGGGCGTCATCGACGACTTCTACAACCCGTACGCCTGGGAGCTGGGGGAAAAAGCGTTGTTCTACCCCGGCTACGCCGGCGACGCGGACGTGAGCTCGTTTCTCGTGCGAGTGGACGACGGCCTGTTGGGCGAGCTAGCCCGGCTCGAAACGGTGTTGCTCAACGACAGCCCGCAGCGCGCGGTGCGGCTCGAGACGGTGCCCGAGATTCGCGATCGCTTTCAGGCGACCCAGCGACTCATCAAGCGAGTGCTGAGCGTGGTGATCGCGCTCATGATTTTCATCACGGCGGTGAGCATCATTGGCTTGACGTCGTCGTCGGTGGCCGCCCGGCGACGGGAAATCGGCACGCGGCGAGCGTTGGGCGCGACGCGCTGGGAAATCCTGCGCCACCTGTTGCTCGAAAACGCGGCCCTCACGGCGGTGGGCCTCGCCGTGGGCACGGCCGCGGCGATCGGCCTCAACGTCATGCTGGTGAACGCGGCCGACGTACCGAAGCTCACCGTCCCGTGGGTCGTCATCCCGGCGGCCATCGTGGCGGCGATCAACGTTCTGGCAGCCTGGCAGCCGGCGCGACGGGCCAGCCGCATTCCCCCCGCCATCGCGACCAAGGCGCTCTAGCCGCGCGCGCTACACTGTGACCAGGAAGGAACCGTGACCGGCCAGCCGTCAGTTCTCATCGTCGAAGACCAGAGCGCCGTGGCGAAGTCGCTCGAGGTCCTGTTCGGCGTCTACGGGTTGTCGGCCACGGTGGCGACATCCGCGGAGGCCGCCGAAGCGGCGGTGCGCGACCAGCGCATTGGCGCCGTGGTGCAAGACATGAACTTTTCGACCGGCCGGACCGACGGAAGCGAGGGCATTGCCCTGTTTCGCCGCCTGCGCCGGGCCGACCCGGGGCTGCCGATCATCCTGATGACCGCGTGGACGTCGCTCGAGACCGCGGTGTCGCTGGTCAAGGAGGGCGCCGTCGACTACATCGCCAAGCCCTGGGACGACGAAAAGCTCGTCGAGCGAGTCAAGCGCGCGCTGTCGGACCGCCAGCGCACCGAGAGAGCCCACGACCAGGCGGTCGGCAACGCGGGTCTGGTGAGCGAAAGCTCGGCGATGTCGTCGGTGCTCGAGCTCGCCTTGCGGGTGGCGCCGTCGAACGCGCCCCTGCTCATTACCGGGCCCAACGGCGCCGGCAAGGAAAAGCTGGCCGACCTGGTGGTCGCCAACTCGACCCGCGCCGACCGCCCGTACGTCAAGGTCAACGCGGGAGCCCTGCCCGAGCAGCTTATGGAGGCGGAGCTTTTCGGCGCCGAGCGCGGCGCCTTTACCGGCAGCGACCGGCGCCGCGTGGGCCGGTTCGAGGCCGCCGATGGCGGCACGCTGTTGCTCGACGAAATCGGCAACCTGTCGGAGCAAGGCCAGCGCAAACTGCTGCGCGCGCTGCAAAGCGGCGAATTCGAGCGGCTCGGCAGCTCGACGACCCAACGGGTCGACGTACGCGTGATCGCGGCGACCAACGAGGACCTGGGCCGGGCGGTGGCCGAGGGGCGTTTTCGCGAGGACTTGCTGTTTCGCCTCAACGTGATCGAGCTGGCGGTGCCCCCGCTGGCCAACCGCCGTGAAGACGTGTTGCCCCTGGCGGCGCTGTTTTTGCGAGCGGCCGCGGTCGAGGCCAGCGTCGAGCCGCGCAACCTGTCTCAGTCGGCCGAGGACGCCATGCTGGCCTACGCCTGGCCGGGCAACGTTCGCGAGCTCGAAAACCGGATCCGCCGCGCCATGCTGGTGGGCCAGGGACCGCTGTTGTCGGCCGAAGACCTGGACCTGGGTGGCGCCGCAAGCGATCCGTCGACGCCGCCTCTCTCCAGCGCCGAGCGCAGCGAGCGCGACCGCATCGAAGGCGCGCTGCGCGACGCCGGCGGGGTCATTGCCGACGCGGCTCGGGCGCTCGGCCTGTCGCGTCAGGCCCTGTATCGGCGCATGCACCGGCTGGGTCTGTCGGTCGAGCGGGTCGTGGGCCGCTGATATAACGGGGGCGTGTCGGCTGTGGATACCTGGCTACTCGCCGGCGTTGGCGCGACGGCCGCCCTGACCGTGGGCGCCTTGACGTGGTGGATGTCGACCCGGCCCATGCGTCGCACCCTGCGGGCGCTCGAGATCGGGCTGGCCGACTTTCACGACGGCAGCTTCGGCCGGCGCATTGTCGTCGAGCGCTCGGACTCGCTCGGCAAGCTGGTGGCGCTGTACAACGAAGTCGGCGAGACCCTGCGCACCGAGCGTCGCCGGCTCGTGGAACGCGAGATGTTGCTCGAGTCGGTGCTGGCGCAAAACCCCGTGGCCGTGGTGCTGCGCCGGGACGACGACCTGATCCTGGTTGCGAACCGGGCCGCCGAGCGTCAGCTCAACCGCGGCTACCGGCTGGCCGGCAAGGCGCTGCGCGAGGTCGCCCAGGCGTGGCCCGACGTCGTGCGCGAGGCGTTCGAAAACGACACCGAGACCGTGTTCGAGGTCGCGGCCGCGCCCGGGTCCGACGACGACAGCGAGTCGTTTCACCTGTCGAACCGGCGCTTCACGCTCAATGGCCGCGAGCACCGGCTTCACGCCATGCGGCGCCTCACCCCGGAGCTGCGGCGCCAGGAAGTCGCGGTGTGGAAGCGCGTGATTCGCACGATCAGTCACGAGATCAACAACACGCTGGCGCCGATCTCATCGCTGGCGCACTCGGCGAAGCTTCTCCATCGCGCGGGGGACCGAGCCGACCAGCTCGACGAAGTACTCGACACCATTGGCGAGTCCGCGGCTCGACTGCGCGACTTCATCGCCGGGTACGCGCGCTTTGCCCGGCTGCCCGACCCCGACAAGCGCGAGCACTCCTGGGACGACTTTCTGCGCGAACTGGGCGAGGTCGCGCCCTTTGGCTCGGTGACCGCGACGGCGGACTCGAGTGCGCGGTTCGACGCGGCGCAGCTGCAGCAGGTGCTGATCAACCTCAACAAGAACGCGCGCGAGGCGGGCAGCGACGACGGTGACATCGAGCTGCGCATCGAGCGGCTCACCGACGGCCGCTCATTGATTCGCGTCCGGGACCGCGGGACCGGTATGACCGACGAGCAGCGGCAGAACGCGCTGCTGCCGTTCTACTCGACCAAGCGAGAAAGCTCGGGGCTCGGGCTGGCGCTGTGCCGTGAGATCATCGAGGCCCACGGCGGCGGCATCGAACTCGCGGCGCGCGACGGCGGCGGCACCGTGGTCACGCTCTGGCTGCCCGCCGACTAGTGACCTGGCCGGGAGGCGCTGCCGGCAGCCCCCGGATAACGACCGTGAAGAGCTTCGGACGTTGGGCCGGCTACTGGAGGCGGAGGCCGCCGGGGGTGACTTCGAAGGCGGGGCCTTCGGCGGCGCCGAAGACGGGGATGCCGGTTCGGGTGGCCGCGGTCGACACCAGGGCATCGATCTCTTCGTCGCGGGCGTCGGGGCTGTGGTGAAAGAGCGCAAGGGTGCGCGCGCCCGCGGCTTCGGCGCACGCGATGGCGGCGCCCACCGACGAGTGGCCCCAGCCCTGCCGGTCGGCGTACTCGTCGTCGGTGAACATTGCGTCGTGCACGAGCAGGTCGGTGTCGCGCGCCAGGTCGACGGCTGGCGTGAATGGACCGGTTTCGGGGTGCTCGATATCGGACATGAACGTAAACGTCGCGCCGTCGGCTTGAATGCGAAAGGCCATGGTCTGCATGCCGCCGTGCGGCATGGCCGCGCACCGCACGTCGAAGCCCTCGACCTCGAGATCGCCGCTCGTCACGGTCATCGGCGTCACCTGGGCCGCCAGGTTTTCCAGGCCGTACAGCGGGCTGTAGTGCGGGTTGAGCTGGCGCTGCAGAATCTCTTGCAGCGACTGGGAACCGCCCCCCGGATTGGTGCCGAGGATGCAAATGCGATTGCCCTTGATGAAGAAGGGCGTGAAGAACGGCAGCCCCTGAATGTGGTCGATGTGCGTATGCGACAGCAGAATCGTGAGCCGGCCCTGGCCCTGGCCAAACTCGGCCGCCATGAGCTCTTTGGCGAACTCGGTCGCCCCGGTGCCGAGGTCGATGAGCAGTCGGTGCCCGGCCGCCGACTGCACTTCCACAGCGGTCGTGTTGCCCCCGTACCGCAGAAACTCGGGGCCGGTGGCCGCAAACGAGCCGCGCACGCCCCAGAAGCGAACCTTCAAGCCCCGTCCCTCGCGGCCGTGAGCGTCATGCCTTCGCGCGCGGTGACCACGTCGAGCCCGACCGCGCGGCCGCGCTCCAGGTAGGTCGCGGCGATTTTGTCCATCAACTCGTCGTTGTGCCCGGGCGCGTGGTGAAACAGCACCAGCCGGCGCACGTCGATATCGCGACAAATCGCGATCGCGTGGTCGGGCGTGGAGTGACCGTAGTGCGGAAAGCGCGCGTACTCTTCGGGCAGAAAGTGGGTGTCGTAGACAACGGTGTCCGTCCCGCGAACTGTGTCCTTGAGCTCGGCCTCCATGGCGCGCAGGGTCGAAAGGTCCTCTTCGCTGGGCGTCTCGGGCCCCGACAAGAAGTGCTGCTTATGGAGCATGTCGGTGAACGGCGCGGTGTCGCTCACGTACGCGAAGCTCGCGCCCGCACTGTCAATGCGGTAGCCGCAGGCGCCAAACGGATGGTTTAGCGCAAACGGCGTGACGCGAAACGAGTCCACGGACAGCCCCTCGCCGGGCGTCACCTCGTGAAACTCGAACTCGGCGGGCACCGCTTCGAGGTCCACGGGAAAAAACTCGTGCCGGGTGATGCCGCCGATGACGTTTTGCAGCTCGTCGGCCGCGGCGCGCTGGGCGTAAATGCTGATCTTGCTGCCCTCGAGGTACGCGGGCTCGAAGTAGGGCAGCCCCTGGATGTGGTCCCAGTGCACGTGGGACAGGATGATGTGGTAGTGCACCGACCGCTCGCCCTGCGCTTCCGCGAGCTTATGGCCGAGGCCGCGCAGCCCGGTCCCGGCATCGACGATCAGACAGTCGCCGATGTTCGAGCGCACTTCGATGCACGACGTGTGGCCCCCATACCGGACCGTGTTGGGCCCGGGCACCGGGTAACTCCCACGGACGCCCCAAAACGAAATCCGCATCCCGGCCGAAAGTATCCGATCGTTCGAGAAAAAACGGAAGTTTAGACCCGCATCAACCCGGCGGATTCTGCCCCGTGGCCGCCCGTGCCTGGTAGGGTTCGCCCCGATGAACGGCAGCGGACCCAAGATTTTGGTCGTGGGCTGCGGTGGCCTCGGCGGCATCGTGGCCGCGCATCTGCACGAGGTCGGCGCCGACGTCACCGCCATCACGTCCAACGAAGCCGTGGCTGCAGCCGTCAACTCGGCGGGTTATCGATTGCGCGGCGACGGCAACCCGCGAACCATCCCGGGCCAGCTGCACACGGCCCTGCCCGAGGGCGCGGGCCCCTTCGACTACATCGTACTGGCCACCCAGCCGCCGCAGGTGGAAGCCGCCGCCCGCGACGCGGCCGCCCATCTGGCCCCAAACGGTCACTTCGTGTGCCTGCAAAACGGATTGTGCGAACCGCGCGTGGCCGCGGCCGTCGGCCACGACCGCGTCATTGGCGCCGTGGTCGCCTGGGGCGGTTCCATGGTCGAGCCGGGGCTGTTCGACCGCACGGCGGCCGGCGGGTTCACTCTCGGCCGCCTGGCCGGCGCGCCGGGGCCCGAGATAGCCACCTTGCGGCCGCTGCTCGAGTCGGTCGGACCGGTCAGCGCCACCGACAACCTGCTGGGCGTGCGCTGGAGCAAGCTGGCGCTCAACTCCGGCATCTCGTCCCTCGGGACCATCGGCGGTGAGCGCCTCGGCCCACTGGTCCAGGTTCGCCGCTACCGGCGCCTGGCCCTGGAAATCTGGACCGAGGCCGTCGCCGTGGCCAACGCCGAGCGGGTGCGTCTCGAAAAGGTCGCGGGCACCCTCGACCTCAACTGGGTCGCGCTATCCAACGCCGAACGCGAACTGGCCGTGGGCTCGCCCGCGCTGTTCGCCAAGCACGCCCTTCTGCTCGCGGTCGGGTTGCGCTATCGGCGCCTGCGGTCGTCCATGCTGCGCGCCATCGAGCGCGGCCGGCAGCCCGCGGTCGACTTTCTCAACGGCGAAATCATTCGCCACGCCGAGCCTCACGGCATCGCCGTGCCGGTCAACCGGCGGGTTCGCGAGCTCGTCCGCGCCCTCGGCGACGGCCGCGAGCAGCCCGGGCGCCCCCTGCTCGACCAGCTCTACGAAACTACGCGCAGCTGACGAGCCGTCGACGCCGCGGTCGGACGCGCCCGCTGCACCGGCAGCGCAATGGAGAACGTCGTGCCTTCGCCGGGCGCGCTGCGAACAGCCATGTCGCCGCCGGCCTGGCGCACGATGCCGTAGGCCGAGGCCAGGCCGAGGCCGGTCCCGCGGCCTTCGCCCTTGGTCGTGAAGAAGGGCTCGAAGATGCGCTCGCTCACCTGGGGCGGCATGCCCTCACCGGTGTCGGCGACTTCTACGATCACGTAGTCGCCGGCCTGCAGGTCGATGAGGCCATCCCACGACGGCCCATCGAGCCACACGCGACGGGTCGTGAACGCGAGCTGCCCGCCATCGGGCATGGCGTCGCGGGCGTTGGTGGCCAGGTTGAGCAGCACCCGATGCAGCTGGTGCGGGTCGATGAGCACGTCGTCGATGTCGGTGCCCAGGTCGGTCTTGAGGCCCACCGACGCCCCGACCATGCGGCGCAGCAGCGTTTGCATGTCGGCCACCGTCGAGTTCACGCAGGTCGGGACCGGGCTTACGTGGCCTTGCCGCGCGAAGGCCAACAGCTGCCGGGTCATCCCTTTGCCTCGCTCGAGCGCATCGACCACGATCTCGAGATCGCTGTGCACTTCGTGCGCTGCGTCGACGATGTCCCGGGCGACCGACGCCGCGCCCATGGCCGCGGACAAGATGTTGTTGAAGTCGTGGGCGATCTCCCCCGATAGCCGGCCGAGACTCTCCAGCCGCTGGGCCTGCTCGAGGCGCGCGCGCAGCGAGTCGCGCTCTTCGCCCAGGCGCTGGCGCGACAGCAGCGCCGGCCGCGACACCACGTAGCAGATGAGCGCGAAAAACAACATGGTCGTGACGCCGCAGATGGCGGTCTCGACACCGTCGAGCACGACCACCGGCTCGGGCAAAGCGCCCCGCCCCTGCAGCACGAAGAACGTGACCACGAGGGTCAAACACGTGACCAACCAGAACAGCACGTGGCGGCGCCGGCCGAACACGAAGGCACCGAAGGCGGGCATCACGCCGATCCACATGACGTTCCACGGCGACTGGGGATGCAGCAACGCGCGCACGGTGACATCGCCGATGAGCAGGGCGACATACAGGTGCGCGGCGGGCGTAAGGCCGAACGACCGGAGCACCCGCGGCACGAGCCCCACGATCAGAACACCGCATATCAGCAGCGAAAGCGCGGGCCACGGCTCACCGAAACCGAGGGCAAACTGGGCCGCCAACACCACCGACTGCAGCGCCACAGCGATACCGGCCAGCACGAGACTGGCCGCCCGCTGTCGGCCGTCGGTATCGAGGCCTGGCGGAAAGTATCGGTCGCCGATCCACTGCAGTCGGGTCCCGAGAGTGTCGTTGGCTGGCTCGCTCATAGGCTGCGCCGGCTTTGCGCCCATCTCAGGATTCGGATCGATTTCCCCAAAATTGAGCGACGTGGTGGCAGGGCTTGTAAGCTGTTGCAAAAGCACGGCCCTAGCCCGACGACACCGGGCCATCCTGGGCTCTGGTAGGGTGCCCGCCATGGCGACCTACAATGTCGTACTGCTTCCCGGAGACGGAATTGGCGTCGAGGTAGCGGCGTGTGCGCGGCAGCTTCTCGACGCCGTGGCCGACGCCGGCGTCGCGACCCTCGCGGTTGAGGAAATCCCGTGCGGCGGCAAGTTCTATCTCGAGCACGGCAGCCGCGACTGGCCCGAGGGCTCGGAAGACAAGTGCCGCGCCGCCGACGTGATTTTGCTGGGCGCCGTGGGCTGGCCGTCGCCGACCGGCGGGCCGGTCACCATGAGCGACGGCAAGATGGCCGGCTACTCGCCGGTGATCGGCAACCGCGTCAAGCTCGACCTCTACGCCAACGTGCGCAAAGTAAAGCTTCTGCCGGGCGTGCGTCACCGCATCAGCGGGCAGTTCGCCCAGGTGTGGTCGCCGGCCAACGTCGACATGGTGTTTTTGCGCGAGAACACCGAGGGCATGTACAGCGGCATGAGCGGCACCCTGGCCCCGGGTGGCGTGCCGAGCATCGCCACCGACACGCGCCTCATCACCCGCGCCGCGTCCGAGCGCATCATTCGCAAAGCGTTCGAACTGTGCCAGGCCCGCGAGCGCGGGGCCCCGGGCGACGGCAAAAAGCGCGTCACCGCCATCGTGAAGAACAACGTGCTCGACGGCTGCAAGCTGTTTGCGAAGATCTTCGACGAGATCGGCAGCGAGTACGCCGACATCGACCGCGAGCTGGCCATCGTCGACGCGTTCACCCAGTGGCTCGTGACCCAGCCCGAGCGCTACGACGTGTGCGTTACGACCAACATGTTCGGCGACATCGTCACCGACCTGGCGTCGGTGCTGCAGGGCGGCATGGGCATGGCGGTCGGCTGCAATCTCGGCGACGACCACGCCATGTTCGAGCCGATTCACGGCTCGGCGCCGCCCTTTGCCGGGCAGGATCGCCTCAACCCCATGGCCATGTTGCTGGCCACCGGCGAGGCCCTCACCTGGCTGGGACAGCGCAAACGCGACGACGCCCTGGTGCGGGCCGGCGCCGCGGTCGAGCAGGCGGTCGCCGCGATTTGCGAGCGCGGCGCGCCCCTCACCGAGGACCTGACCGACCAGAGCCCGGCAGCGATGTCGGCGGTGGCCGCGGCCGTCTGCGACGAGGTGCGCGCGCGGCTGTAGCGCCGCGGCCGGCTACTGCGCGTCGAACAAAACGCGGTAGGTGGTGCCGTTGTCGCTGGTAAACGACGCGTCGTGCTGGCCGACCGGCAGCGAGAATTCCAGGAAGCCCGCCGCCGGGTCGGCCGACTCGGTGAGCGCGCCGGCCAACTCCTGGCTCACCGAGGCCTGGTAGGTGAGCTTGCCCATGATCTCCTGGCCGGCCACCGTCGGACGCACGAAGAACGACGTGAGCTGGTCGGCGTTGACCGTCCAGACCTCGTCGTAGTCTGGGTCGGCGAGGTCCGGGCCAACGGCGCTGCCGACGAAGGCCACCGCCTGCATGCCGTCGAGCTCCTGGACGAACACCTCGAGAAAGTCGACCTGCTGGCCGCCGCGGTCGAGCACGGTCAGCCGCGCCACTCCGGCGCCGGCGCCGAAGAGCTCCCAGCGCGGCGTCGTTCCCTCGTCCGGCGCAGCCTGCACCGTGAACACGCCCTCGTCGTCGCTCGCCAGATCCAGCCCCGCGGTGCTCACGCCGTCGGTGCCCATGATGAACACCTCGGTGGTGCCCCCGGCGACCAGGCCGTCGTCGAAGTCGCAGGAAAACTGCCCGCAATCGTCGGGGGTAAACCGCACCAGGCCCTGAGCGCCGGTCTCGGTGTCGTTGCAGCCCGCGATCAGGCCGGCCGAGGCCGCAAGCAGAATCCCAACCAGTCTAGCCATTCGATTCGCCTCCCCCGGGTGGACGACGCCCGGCGAAACGATGTTCACAGGCGCCCGGGCCCCTGGCAAGGTTCCGAAAGACATTGCCGGTTGCTGCCGGGCGACCCGAAACGAAAAAAGGCCCACGGCGCCCGGCGGCCAAAGCCACCGCGACGCCGTGGGCCACGGCTTCTCGTTGAGTGCTGAGTGCCGACTACTGGACGGTCAGGACGAAGTCGACATCGATGTCGGAGTCGCCCGCGATGCCGGTGACGTCGCCCGCCGCCTGCACCTCGCCCGGCACGCCGGCCAGCTTGACGACCGTGCCGCTCTCCGGCGGCAGGTGGCGCAGGACAACCGTCATCGAGCCGGTGCCCGTGGCGGTCGTGGTGATGGTGTTGACCAGGCCAACCGGAAGGTCGTCGCCCTCGGCGTTGGTGCCGTAGTCCGACTCGACGTCGTCGTAGGCGTGGGTCACCAGCTCGGTGGTCGCCGTGCTGGCCGGGCCCGACACCGACTCGCCGAAGAAGAGAACCAGGTGCTCTTCGGCCTCGTCCTGAATCTCCTCGGTGATGTCCTCCGCCGGGTTTTCCAGCTTGTTGGTGAAGGTCACGGTGACGCCGTACTCGGTGTCAGCGGCCAGCACGATGTCGTCGACCATCGGCATGCCCGGGCCTTCGCCGTCGGGGTCGTCAAACGCGAACTCCAGAGGATCGCCGGCGCTCGGCGTGAACACGAGGGTGAGGGTCGTGATGACCTCTTCCTCGTTGTCGCCGTCGCCATCACCGTCGCCGTCACCGCTGGTGTCGGTGGTGTCGTCGGCCGGGTCGTCGTCGTCACCGCAGCCAGAGGTAAAAGCGAGGCCCAGGGCCAGAAGGAGGGCAAGCAGTCGGGTCAGGTTTTTCATTCTATTCTCCAGGGTTGAAACGTAGGTCTAGGACTCGAAATAAGTAACTTGCGCGAACGAAACTCGAAGCCCGTTCGGGAAGCAACGTAGCAGGCCGACGTGCTTGCGGTAGGCCTCTTCGATACGCAGCTATTGCACGGTCAGGACGAAGTCGACATTGATGTCATCGGAACCCGCGATGCCGGTCACGTCGCCGGCCGTCTGAACCTCACCGGGCACGCCTGCCAGCTTGACCACCGTGCCGCTCTCCGGCGGCATGTGGCGCAGGACGACCGTCATCGAACCAGTGCCCGTAGCAGTCGTCGTGACCGTGTTAACCAGCCCAACCGGCAGGTCGTCACCCTCGGCGTTGGTGCCGTAGTCCGACTCGACATCGGCGTAGGCGTGGGTTGCCAGCTCGGTGGTCGCCGTACTCGCCGGTCCCGATACCGACTCGCCAAAGAAAAAGATGAAGTGCTCTTCGGCCTCGTCCTGAATCTCCTCGGTGATGTCTTCTGCCGGGTTCTCGAGCTTGTTGGTGAAGCTCACGTCGACGGTGTACTCGGTGTTGGCGGCCAGCTCGATGTCGTTGATAACGGGGGCGCCTGGCCCTTCTCCATCGGGGTCGTCGAACTCGAAAGTCAGGGTGTCGCCGCCGGCGCTCGGCGTGAACTCGAGGGTGAGGGTCGTGATGACTTCGTTTTCCTCGTTGTCGTCGCCATCGCCGTCACCATCGCCGGCGGTGACGTCGTCACCCGGGTCGTCGTCGTCGCCACATCCAGACGTTACGACAAGACCAAGGGCCAAAAGAAGGGCAAACAATCGGGTCAGGTTCTTCAATTTGTTCCTCATTTAATGAAATGAAAACTTAGTGATTAGAAGGAAAGGCTCGTGCGAAACAGAACGTCAAAGCCTGGCTCGTCGGTGAAGTAGCGAAGCAGGCTGGTGTATTCGCGGTAGGTTTGGTTGAGCAGGTTGGTCGCCTCGACCGAGGCGCGCACGATGACCTCGCCCATGGTCGTTTCGGCGCCGGCCGAGGCGCCGAGCAAAACGTACGCATCGGGCGGCGGCGCGAAGTCGGCGATGGGGTCGACCCGGCCCTGGCGGGTCACATAGGTGCCCGACAACGTAGCGAAACCGTTCTCCCAGCCCGCGAACTCGGGCAGCCGGTAGGTGGCCGAGCCCGAATAGCGGTTGGGCGGCACGAACACCAAAAACTCGGACTCGATCGGGCCCGGGTCCGGGTTGCTGGCCCGCACGATCGAAAACTGGCCCTCCAGATCGATCGAGTACGGTGTCGAGACGCGAAACCCGCCGTCAGCGCCGCAAAAGTTGGCATCGATCGGGCGAAAGGTGAATCGCGGAAAGGCGCCGCGAATGTTGACCTCGAAGCCCAGGGTGCCGTCGGCGAGCAGGTCGGGCGCGAAGTAGATGTAGTCGTTGATGCGGCTGCCAAACAGCGACACTTCGCCAAACAGCCAGTCGTTCTGGAACAGGCCGGTGACCGACGCCGAGTAGGTCGTCTCGGTGTCGAGCTGGGGCAGGCCGACGCCGATGATGGGAAACGTCGGCGCTCCGCCGTTGATGTACTGCTCGTCGACGAACGGAAACCGCTGCGCCACGGACAGGTCCAGCTTGAGATTGGTGTCGGACCGGGCCAGCCACACGCCGCCGACAGAGGCCGATACGCCGTCGAACGAAAGGTCGCAGCTCGCGTCGCCGTCGATGTCGAGGTCGCAATCGTCCTCGGTGAGGTTGTCGCGCCGCTCATGACGCGAAAACAGCTGATCGGTCAAAAACGAGGTGCGGCTCGAGCGGTCGTAGCGCGCCCCGACGGATGCCTGAAAATCATCGAAGGCGAGCTGCTCGGCGACAAACAGGCCGCCGGTAAAGTTGCGGTAGTTGGGCACCAGCGTCAGGCCGCGAAAAATCTGCTCCTGGCGGTTAATGGCACCACCGACCGTTCCGGTGAGCACGCCCGAGCCGACGGCCACCTCGGCGTGGTCGAAGGTCAGGTCGGCGTTGTGGGTCCGCAGGTCGAAGGAGGCCTGAGGGCGAGTAATGGCCTCGCGGACGATGTCGAACTCTTCGCGGTCGTTGAACTGGTAGCTGTACGTCCCGGTCACCGTGCCCAGCGAACCGACGTCGGCGCGGCCGCGAGCGATGACCGTTTCGTGAACGACGTCGTACAGCGGGCGCTCGATCTGGTAGTCGCGCGTAAAGTTCTCGACCCGTAGAGGCTCTCCGCGCTCGATCTGGTCGAAAAACGCGTCGGGCGTGTCGTTGCGGATGCAGCCGCAGAGGCCGTTTCGAACGTCGTAGCGGCGATAGGACAGCTTTGCGTCGAAGGCGTCGGCGGTATAGGTCGCGGTCGCCGAGGCGTTCCACTCGAAGATGCCGGTGTTGTCGATAGGGTAGTCCGGCGTGCTCGGCGCGGCGCCGCGCGAGATGTTGCCGGCCGCCCGCCACGCGAAGGTTCCCCCCAACAAATCGAACGCGCCGTCGAGGCGACCGGCGAGGGTACCGCGGCGACCGTTCGTCGTGCCGATGGCAAAGAACTCGCCGTTGATGCCCGGTTCCACCGGCATGTCGCGCGGCTCGACCAGGATCACGCCGCCGATGGCGTCGGGACCGTAGCGCACGCCGGACGCGCCCTTGACCACGGTGATTTCCCCGGCCAGGAAGGGATCCACCTCCGGCGCGTGGTCGAGCCCCCACTTCTGGTTCTCGAGGCGAATGCCGTCGACCAGGATGAGCAAGCGCCGGCCGAACTGGCCGCGAATGATGGGCTTGGCGGTGGCGCCGGCCCCTAGCAGGGTCACCCCGGGAATCTGAGCGATGGAGTTGGCCAGGTCGCGACCCCGGGTTCGCTCGAGAGCCTCGTCGGTCAACGTCGTGGCCGACCGGCTCTCGGTCTGCGGCGCGGCGAGAGCCTCGACGACCACGTCGTCGAGCCGCGTGACCTGGCGCGGGTCGAGAGCCACATCCAACGAAGCAGAGCCCCGGGTGGCCACGCGCCGGCTTTCGCTCTGGTAGTCGGCGCGCTCGACCCGCAGGGCGGCCGTGTCGCCGCACACGCCAACGATGTCGAAGGTGCCGTCATCGCCGGTCGTCGCTTCTTGCTTGCCCGCCGTGACGCGGGCGCTGGGGACCGGCTCGCCGGTGCTCGAGTCGACCACGCGACCGCGAACGCGACCGGAGCAGCGCGCGTCGGAAGTCGCTTCGGGCTGAGCCCGAGTCGTCGCGATCGGCAGCATCAAGACCGCGACTATACTTATGGAACAAAGTTTCAAATGCAACCTTAGTGCAATAGACCCTGGTCGGAGATCCTCGCCGTACGCCGCCCCTAGGGGCGGTTCGACGACGCCGTGCGGCCCATGACGCCGAGCAGCGACCGCGCCTGGGATTCGAAACCCGTACCGATCAGGCGACTTGCCAGACGAGTTGCCTGGGCGTACTCGCTCAGGGAGAAGTGCGCGTATGCCAGGCGATAGACGGTGGCGTCGTCGTCGAGACCGCGGCGCACAAGCTCGGCCTCGAGGGCCACGACCCGCGCCATCTCGCCCGCCGAGTACAGAATGGAAAGGCGCTGGCGGAGGCGGCGGTCGGGTTTGACGACTCGGCCGTTCATCGCCAGGGCGCGTCGGATCGCGCCGGCCAGCCGGTACTGGTCGGCGGCTTCGAACGCGTAGTCCCCGCCCAACAGCGTCGCCTGCTCGAACAAAAATCCCGCCGCGTACCAGGTGCCGTGCACCGCGTAGCCGTGGGCGAGGTGGGCGCGCAGCTCGCTGTCGTTGGGGAAGCGGGCGACGACCCGCTCGAGCAGCGGCAGGGCGGCGCTATCGCGATGCAGCGCCTGAATCACCGCCATGGCGCTATCGCGATCGAGCTCGAGGCGCAGAAGCTGCTCGGCCTGGACCCGGGCGACGGTAAGCAGCGACATCCGGCTGGCCAGATCGACCAGCTCGAGACGCGGCGCCAGCTCGTCGGGAAACCGCGTCACGGCGGCGCGCAGAACGCCGTATGCCTCGTTGAGACGGTCGGCGCCAAGCAGAGCCTGGGCTTCGACCAGGGGCTGAGCGACGAGCTCGCCCGCCAGCGACCGGGTGGCCTCGATCGCCGCGAGGGCCCGGTCGTAGCGCTCGAGCCGCAAATAGGTGTGCGCCAGGTAGAGACTGACCTGGGGGTCCGCGGGTTGGCCGGCGCTTCGTTCGGCCCGCAACGCGCGCTCGAACGCCCTCGACGCTGCGGCATAGTCCTTGCGCTCGAGAGCGATGACGCCGTCGAGGCGAGCGCGCACGCCGTCGGGCACCTGCAAAGACGCCAGCAGCGCCTCGGCCTCGGCGAGTCGGCCGGCGCTGGTGAGCGACTGAACCCGGGCAACCTCGGCGCGAACGTCCACGGGCGTTTCGTCGGCGGCCGCTTTGTCCCCGTCACCGTCATCGGGGGCGGCACCGGCGAACCCGGCGGGCAGCGCCAGAAGCACCGCCACGGCAGCTGTGAACACGAACTTCATTGGCGCAGGCGAAACACGATGCGCTGCTCGACGGTGTCGGCGGCGGCTTTGCCGTTCTTCATGGCGGGCTCGAACCGGTAGCGACGCGCGGTGCGCACGGCGGCGTCATCGAACACGCCCTCGGGCTCGGCCTCGACGACGACGGCATCGATGACGCGGCCGGTATCGTCGATGCGCAGCCGAACGATGACGAATCCTTCGATGCGGCGGCGCTTGGCCGACGGGGGATACGACGGCGGTGGGCGCCGGGTCGGTCTCGCCGCGGTGTCCGGCACGACGTCGACCGCGATCGGCCCCATGCTGCCGCCGAGATCGCCGGCGCCAAGACCGGGCAGGACCGCAATGTGGTCCGATGGCGAACGCGTGTCGGGCAAGTCCGCCAGGGCCGACGGCTCGACCAGGGCGAGGGGCTGGGGCGACGGGGCCTGGAGCGTCGGCTCGGCCAGCGCCGCGGTCGGCTCGGGTTCGGGCTGCGCCTGGGGCTGCCTGGGCGGCGCCACAACCGGCACCGGCGCGCGCGTGACCGCCGCGGGCTCCGGCGCGTTCTCCGGCCGATTCATCCAGGCCACCAGGCCGAGCTGGGCCACGGTCAGCACGGCCGCAACCCCGGCGGCAAGAGCGACGCGCGCCAGCACTAGATCCCCGCCTCCTCGACCGCCAGGGCGACGTTGTTGGCGCCGGCCCGCCGGCACGCGTCCATGATTTGCACCAGCTTGCCGGCTTCGACCGCGGTGTCGGCGACGACCAGGACCGACTTTTCGAGGTCGTTGACCAGGCGCTGCTTGACCTCGTCTTCCAGGCGCCACGGACTGGTCGGGCGGGCGTCGACAGTGACTTCGCCACTCGGGCTCACGGCCACGCGCACCACCCGGGTCGGCACTTCCACTGCCGTGCTGGCCGCCGGGCGCTGAATGTCGAGGCCCAGGTCTTTGGCAAAGGTCGTCGTGACGACAAAGAAAATAAGCAGGATGAAGACGATGTCGATGAGCGGGGCGAGGTTGGGTTCCTCGGCGGCCGCGGCCTGCTCGCGCAGGCGGTCGAGGCCGCTCACGCCGCACCTCCGGCCTCGGCGCGCATCTGCGCGGACACCCGCGCCCGCACGGATTCAACCATGCGGCCCAGGCGCGCTTCCCGGCGCTCGAGCAGGCGCGCGACGACCAGGCCGAGAATGCCGATGCTGAGACCGAGCTGGGTCGTGATGAGCGCGGTCGAGATGCCGCCGGCAACCGTGGCCTCGGTCGATTTTGCAACGCCCAGGGAGACGAAGGTCTCGACCATGCCGCCGACCGTGCCGAGCAGGCCCAGCAGGGGCGCGACGGCGACCAACGTGCGCAACACCCCGCGCAACGCCTGCAGCTTCTGGTGCGCCTCGTCGGCCAGGCTGTCGAGGCGACCGCAGCAGTCGATGCCTCCTTTGGCGACGCGCAGCGCCGCCACCCGGTACCGGTCGACGATGCGGGGCGACAACGCAATGATTCGCAGGGTCGCGCAGTACCACATCAGCACGCTCACGCCCACCAGGATCCAGGCGACCCAGCCGCCGCCATCGAGAACCTGTGCGATGCCGGAGAACAGCCCGTCGAGCACGGTCAGCCCTTCAGCTCGGAGTCGTGACCGTCGGACTCGGCCCTGACATCGTTTTTGGGCGGATGTGCCGCGTGCACCAGGTCGAACACCAGGTTCTGGTTGGCGTCGGCCAAACGCGACGCCCAGCGCGACAGGCCCGCGTGCATCAGCAAGGCGGGAATGGCGACCGCCAGGCCGAGCTGGGTGGTCAAAAGCGCCTCGGAAATGCCGCCCGACAGCAGCTGCGGGTCGCCGGTGCCGTGCTCGGTGATGACCGAGAAGGTCGTGATCATGCCGGTGACCGTGCCGAGCAAGCCGATGAGCGGCGCCGCGGCAGCGGTCATGCTGAGCACCGACAGGCGCCGGGTCATGCGCGGCCGAACCCGCAACAGCGCCTCGGTGGCGCGCTCCTCGAGCTCGGCGCGCGGATGATTGGCTCCCTTGATCACGCTAACGGCCGGCGCGGACAGCCAGTGCTTCGCGTCGACGTTGTCGGGCACGTGCCCGGCCCCCAGCTCGGGCGGGCTCCACCCGCCGAGGGCAGCCACGAGGGCCTTGACCCGACCGGCGAGCAATCCGAGGGCGAGCAGACGCTCGAGCGCTACCAGCAGCATGACCGCGGCGAGGACCAGCAGGGGCCACATGAGCAAGCCGCCGGCCTGGAGCTTGCCCCAGGCGCTGCGCGACACGTACTGGCCCGGCGCGGGCGGCTCGCGCGGGTCGAACAGAACGACTTCGATCGACTGGCCGGCCCCGGTTGTCGCGGCGCCACCGCGCAGGCCAGCAACGACTCGGGTCGATCCGTCGAGGGTGCGGACCAACGGTCGATAGCCACCGCCCCATTCGGCGGCGGCCACCTCGCCGATGCGCAGAACGTCGCCGGTGCCGGCGACGCCGTCGCCGCCGAAGACCTCGGCCCCGCGCTCAATGCGCAGACCACCGCGGGCCAAAAGGTCGGCCAGCGCGGCGTCGAACAAGGTCGCAAGCCGCGCCGGTGCATCGCCCGCACCGCCGGCCGACGCGCCGGCGTCGGGCACCGCGATGCGGCGGTTGGCGACCGCAGCCTCGATTTGGTCGAGCAGCTGGGTGAGCTGAACCTGCCTGGCTTCTTCCGTCGGGCTCGGTCGAAGGCCGGCGCGGGCCGCGTTGTCGGCGCGCAGGCTCGACAGCTGCCCCGTGAGCTTTTCTATCTCGGCCTGCAGGGCGCGCCGCGCGGTGGCCGACGACGACTCGGTCTCGCCGAGCGCTTTTTGCAGCTGGTTTCGCTCGCTGCGCAGAACCTTGAGCTCGGTCCGATACGCCTGCTCGAGACTTTGGGCCGAGGCGGGCAGCGTCGGCGCGGCCACCAACAGCGCAGCCGCGAGCAGCAAGAACGCAGCGCGAGTCACCGCGAGCCTCCGGTCGTTGGGCGATCGCCGAGCCCCGACGGAATCAGCAGACGGCGGGGCCCAAAGCGCTGATTGGCATCGAAGGCGTCGAACAGCGCGGCGACCAGCTCGATGCTCTTGGCGTCGGTAATCGGAGCGAACGCCCAGCCCGCGTCCTGCGCCACGGCCCACGCGTAGGTGCCGTCGGGGGCGCGCGCGTAGAGCAGCGCCATGCCGACCCGCACCACGTCGACCAGGCGGCGCTTGCCCGCTAGCTCGACCGGCTGCTGGGCCATGGCGATTTCGCGGGCCATGGCCTGCTCTTCTTCGACGAAGCGCCACAGTCGAGCCATGGCTCGACCGGCGTCGGGCGCGGACCCGGCCAGGTCGGCGGCGATGCGGTCGAGGGTCGCCAGGCGCTCGTCGGTCTTAAACGGCAGAGAAGCGCGAACGTAGCTGCGCGCCGCGTCGACGGTGCCTCGCGCCGGGGCGATCCACGCGCGGGATTGCTGATCGGCGTCCTCCACCCGCTGGCGGCGCTGCTCTTCGAGCTGCGAGAGGGTGCGAGCGCGCACCTTCTCCAGCCGCAGTTGACGCTCGAGCTCGGCGCGTTCGGCACGAAGTGCCGCCAGCTCGTCGCGCACGGTGCGCCGGCGATCCGCCAGGCGCTGGGCCAGGTCGTCGACCTCGCGGCGCAGCTCGACCACCTGCTGGGGCAGGTCGGCGCTCTGGGCGCCCGCCGATTTCGCCAACAGTCCGCCGACCAAAAGGACGAGGACAGATACAACCCGGGACATTTCCAGGGGGTGTACCAGAGCGGAACTGCCCCTCGCAATTGTAGCCTGGTTGCAGGTGCGCTCTGTTCGCAAAACATGCTATAGATGCACATGTATGGAACTGTTCACTTATCTAAGGCGAACACTCCACTTCGGCGAAAAAGACAGGCTTGTTCGAGACCTGCCAGCGCGCGAACCGGGAGGTGCCTTTGTCCCGCGGCGCAGCCCCGCCCGGTGCCGAGTCCTGTGCGCCGCAGTCGGCCGCCCATCGCTTTCGGCCGACCACCGGGCAGCGATGGTCGTCGTCCGCGCCGTGCCCACCGACGTTCACAACGACCTCGGCCGTTGCCGGCATCGCGTGGCGGGCAAGGCCGCGGGGGCACAACGCAACCGCGATGGCGAACCGGGGCGCCGGCGAGCGGGCGTATCGATTCGGTTTGCCAACGTGAACACCAACGCCCCTGCGAACCGGAGAACGCACCGCGGTGAGTCGCGCACACAAACACCGCACGCCCGCCGCCGCCGACCCTCAACCTGGTTGTCGAGCCCCCGCTCGATGCCGACGACGTCACGACCGACGGGCTCTCATGGACAGTTTGCGAAACCGTTCTCAACGCGCCCTTGGACCGACAGCGTCGAACATTCCGTTTCTACAATCAATTTGCAAAAGCAGCTTGCCCGGTCTCCGGATGGGATCGTAGCCTGATGAGTATGGCCAGAGCCGACACCACCGACTCGCACGACGTCGCCGACGATCCTTCGTGCGAGCACGGCGAGGTCACGAGACCGTCGTCGCCGTATCCCGAGGCGGCGGTCGAGCGCGCGGCCAGCCTGTTTCGAGCCTGCGGCGAGCCCGCCCGGCTGCGCATGCTCGAGCGCATGATCGGCCGCGAAGTCTGCGTTTCGGAGCTCGCCGCGTACGACGACGAGGCCATGTCCACGGTGTCTCAACGGCTGCGGCTGCTGCGCTCCGACGGCCTGGTGTCGCGACGTCGCGACGGTCGGCACGTCTACTACTCCCTCGCCGACAACCACGTGGCTGAGCTGGTGCGGAACGCTCTCGACCACGCCTCAGAGGACATCTGATGCCCACGCGCTCCCCCAAGGCGCCACCGTCGACCACGGCCGACTTCAAAGCGCGGCTTCGCGAAGCCGGGCTGCGGGCGACAGCGCCCCGAGTCGCCGTGCTGCGAGTGCTGGAAACCCGGTCGGCCCCCATGAGCCACGCCGAGGTGTTCGAAGCCCTGGCCGAAGACGACTGGGACCGGGCGACCATCTGGCGCAACCTCACCGACCTGGCCGAAGCGTCGATCTTGCGGCGCACTGACGTCGATCACGTGTGGCGTTTCGAGCTACTCGACGCCGATCACAAAGACGCGACGCATCCGCACTTCGTGTGCACCGCGTGCGGCATCGTCGAATGCGTCGACGACATCGAAGTTTCGGTGCAGCGGCGCGCGAAAGTGCCTCGCGCGGTTCGTCGGCGAGAGGTCGAAGTGCAGCTGCGCGGCGTTTGCGACGACTGCGCTTAGAGCGCGGCTCGGCGAAACGCTAGAGGCGCGCCGCGGCGACAAATTGCCGCTGTTGGGGTGCGGCTGAGAACCTCGTCAAGCAGCCCGAAGGCCGGGGCTGGGCCATAGAGCGCCTCTGAGCTCTCTCATTCGCGTCGTCGGAGAACGCGATGGTGGGGCGAGGCCGTGGGCGCCTGTGCCCGGCCTGGCGGCGCACGAGGGTGGGCCGGGCGGACGGCGGCGCTGGCGGCTTGCTCGTGGGGCCGGGGACCGATACACCTTGGGGCACGATGGCCAGCCCTACGTCGCTGTACACACCGGCCAAGCCGGACGTCTCGCTGCCCTCCCAGGAGGAGCAAGTGCTCGAATTCTGGGACCGCGAGGGGATTTTTCAGGCCAGCATCGACAGCCGGACCGAGAGTGAAACCTATTCATTCTACGACGGCCCACCGTTCGCCACCGGCCTGCCCCACTACGGCCACCTGCTCGCCGGCGTCATCAAGGACATCGTGCCGCGCTACTGGACCATGCGCGGCCGGCGCATCCCGCGGCGCTTCGGCTGGGACTGCCACGGCCTGCCGGTCGAGTTCGAGATCAACAAGAAGCTCGGCATCGACAACAACAAGCAGGTGCTCGACATGGGCATCGACAAGTACAACGCCGAGTGCCGGGGCATCGTTCAGCGCTACACCGAGGAGTGGAAACACACGGTGCGCCGCATCGGCCGCTGGGTCGACATGGAGAACCCGTACTTCACCATGGACGCCTCGTTCATGCAGTCGGTGTGGTGGGTCTTCAAACAGCTCTGGGACAAAGGGCTCATCTACGAGGGCCACAAGGTGGTGCCCTACTCCGTCGGCGTGTCGACGGTGCTGTCCAACTTCGAGGCCAACCAGAACTACAAAGACGTCGTCGACCCGGCCATCACCGTGCGCTTTCGCACCCTGGCCGACCCAAAGACGTACGTTCTGGCCTGGACCACCACGCCCTGGACCCTGCCGAGCAACCTGGCCCTGGCCGTGGGCGAGGACATCGAGTACGTCAAGGTCGCCCACAAGGGCGAGCACTACTGGCTCGCCGAAGCTCTGGCCGAGAAGACGTTTAAGGGCGTCGGCGACTACGAAGTCGTCGAGACAGCAAAGGGCAGCGCGCTCGTCGGCACCGAGTACGAGCCCCTGCTGCCGTTTTTCGCCGACAAGAAGGCCGACGGAGCCTTTCGGGTCATTCCCGCCGACCACGTGACCACCGAAAGCGGCACCGGCGTGGTTCACATGGCCCCGGCCTTCGGCGAAGAGGACTACGTGGCCTGCCGCGCCGCCGGCATGCCGTTCGTCAATCCCGTCGACGACGACGGCATGTTCACCGACGAGGTCAGCGACTGGGCCGGCAAGCGGGTCAAGGAAGCCGACCCCGAGATCATCGCCCGACTCAAGGGCGAGGGGTCGCTCTTCAAGCGCGAGACCATCACCCACGCCTACCCGTTTTGCTGGCGTTCGGACACGCCGCTCATCTACCGGGCGGTATCGAGCTGGTTCGTCAAGGTCGAGGCCATCAAGGACCAGATCATGGCGGGCAACAAGGAAACCAACTGGGTGCCCGACCACCTGCGCGACGGCCGCTTCGGCAAGTGGCTCGAAAACGCCCGGGACTGGGCGGTGTCGCGCAACCGCTTTTGGGGCACGCCGCTGCCCATCTGGAGCAATGGCGACGAGACCGTGTGCATCGGTTCCATCGACGAGCTGGCCGAGAAGTCGGGCACGCGGGTCGACGACCTGCACCTGGACGTGGTCGGCGAGATCGAGATCCCGAGCGCCAAAGGCGGCGCGCCCCTGCGCCAGACCGGCGGCGTGCTCGACTGCTGGTTCGAGTCGGGCTCGATGCCGTACGCCCAGCTCGGCTACCCGTTTGCCAACAAAGAGTCGTTCGAGGCCGGCTTTCCGGCGCAGTTCATCGCCGAGGGACTCGACCAGACCCGCGGCTGGTTCTACACCCTCACGGTCATCGGCAACGCGCTGTTCGGCAAGTCGCCGTTCGAAAACGTGGTGGTCAACGGCCTCATCCTGGCCGAAGACGGCAAGAAGATGAGCAAGCGCCTGCGCAACTACCCGGACCCGAACGGCGTGCTCGACGAGCACGGCGCCGATGCACTGCGCCTCTATCTCATCGACTCGCCGGTGGTCAAAGCCCAGGAGCTGCGCTTCTCGGAAAAGGGCGTGCGCGACGTGGTCCGCAAGATCATGCTGCGCTGGTGGAACGCTTACTCGTTCTTCGTGAGCTACGCCAACGTCGATAGCTTCGTTCCGGCGGGGCTTCCCGACAGCTCGCCCAACATTCTCGACAAGTGGATCCTGTCGCGGCTCAACAGCCTCATCGCGGTCACCAATCGCGAAATGGAGGGCTACCGGCTCTACAACGTGGTGCCGGCGCTGCTGCAGTTCATCGAGGATCTGACCAACACGTACATCCGCTTCAACCGGTCGCACATCTGGCGCGACGGCATGCCGGACGACAAGGTCGCCGCCTACGAGACCCTGCACCACTGCCTGGTCACTCTCGCCAAGGTGATGGCGCCGTTTACGCCGTTTTTGGCCGAGACCCAGTACGGCAACCTCATGTCGACGGTCGCGGGCGGCAAAGCCAGCGTGCACCTCGAGGACTTTCCGACCGCCGACGAAAGCCGCATCGATCTCGACCTGGAACACGCGGTGGAGCGCATGACCCAGGTCATGCTCATGGGACGCAACATTCGCGAGACCATCAAGGTGCGCGCCAAGATCCCCTTGAAGTCCCTGCGCGTCATTCACCGCGATCAGGCCGTGCTCGATGCACTCTTGCCGCTGCAGAGCTACATCAAAGACGAACTCAACGTACGCGAAGTCGTCTTCGATGCGGACGAAGACAAGCACGTGGCGGTGAGCGCCAAGGCCAACTTCAAGGCGCTGGGCAAGCGCCTCGGCAAGAAGATGAAGCCGGTCGCGTCGGCCATCGCCGGCCTGCCTCTCGACAAGCTGCTCGAGCTCGAAGACGGCACGACCCTCGACATCGAGGGCGAAGGCATCACCCTCGACGACGTCGAAATCCGCCGGGCCGCCAAGCACGACGCCGAAAGTCTGGCGACCCACCAGCTGGTGTCCATCGAGCTCGACCCGGAAGTCACCGACGAGCAGCGGGTCGAGGGCCTGTCTCGCGAGGTGATTCGCCGCATTCAGATGGCGCGCAAAAACGCCGACCTGCAGCTCGACGATCGCATCGTGCTTACGCTGTCGTGCGGCGACGAGCTGCGCGCCGCCATCGAGACCCACAAGGACGCGGTTTCCGAAGGCACCCTGGCGACATCGCTCGCCATCGTCGACGCCGCCGCGGGCCAGCACGTGGAGAGCTTCGACATCGACGGCATGGCCATCGACGTCGGCCTCGAGCCCCGGCCCCGCGCCTGACGCTACCTGCGCAGCCTCCTGGCCGACGGCCTGCGCAGCCGGCCAGGAGCTAGCGCAGGCGGAACCAGAGGAAGGTGAGCATCCCCCGGCGCTCGACCTGCACCGCGACGGCGGCTCCCGGGTCGAGGTCGCCGAGCTCGTCCCGGAGCTCGCGCAGGTTCGCGATCACCCGGCCGTTGATGGAGTGGATCACGTCGCCCTGGCGAAAGCGCCGCTTCACGCTCGGGCCCGCTCGCGAAACGGCCGCGACGAGCACGCCGTTGGGTTTGCGCAAGCGCAGCCGAACCGCCGTGGAGCGCTCGAGATCGATGCCGAGAATTCCCAACGCCGGCACCAGGCTGCGCTCGGGGTCGACCAGCTCGGACAGGCTGGACGGATCTTCGACGCGCTCGACGACGCCGACCTCGAGCGAAACCTGGCGCGCCGCTCGCTGCACGTCGATGGTGACCCGATCGCCAACCGTGTGCTGATAGATGCGCGCGGCAAACTCGCGACCGGTGACCACCGAATCGCCATCGACCGCGAGGACCAGATCGCCGACCCGCATTCCCGCGGTCTCCGCCGGGCTACCCGGCGCGACGTCGCTGACGATGACGCCCGTGGGCGATGGAATGCTCAGCGCTTCGGCCAGGTCGGCATCGACAGTCTGCGTGTGCACGCCAATGACTCCCCGGCGGACCCGGCCGTTTTTCTGCAGCTGGTCGGCAATGGGCCGAACGATGTTGGACGGTACCGCGAAGGCCAGCCCCTCATTGCCGCCGCCCTTGCTCACGATGAAGGTGTTGATGCCGACCACGCGCCCGCGCGTGTCGACGAGCGGGCCTCCGCTGTTGCCCGGATTGATACTCGCGTCGGTTTGAATGTAGACCAGCGGATGGTCGGGCGAGATCTGCCGCGCGGTCGAGCTGACCACCCCCATGCTCACCGAGTTTTCCAAACCGCGCGGACTGCCGAACGCCAGCACAATCTCTCCCTGCTGCAGGCTCTCGGAGTCGCCGAAGGGCAAGGCGACCAGGTCCTCGGCCTCGATCCGCAGAACCGCCAGGTCGGTCTCGGCATCGGAGCCGACCAGCGCGGCGCGAAAGCGCCGCAGGACCGGGTGACGCGCGGGGCGACCGGCCGGGTCGGTCCAGCGCGACACGATCACATCGATGTCGGTTGCGTTGGCAACCACGTGGGCGTTGGTGACGACAAAGCCGGCGCTGTCAAAGATCAGCCCCGACCCGGTGCCGCGCTGCTCGGCCAACAGTTCGGCCGTCGTGCCGGCGTTGTTCGACACTCCCGACCAGCCGACGACCTCGATCTGGACCACGGCGGCGCGCACCTGGCGACTGATGCTCTCGACCGACCGGCTGACCTGGGCCGCGGAGACGGGAGCTTGCGGCCCCGCTTTCCCGGCACGGGGCGCGACACACGAAGCGAGCAGCAGAAGTCCTGCCAGGCGAAGCCGAGACGCGGGGGCCATAGTGGGTGTGATGTAGGACATCGCCGAACGACGTCCAATACAACGTTTACGACGGAACGTTCTCGAAAAGAGAACAGCCCCATGCCGCCGACCGACGGGCTAACCGGTCGAATTCTTGGGCTCGCCCGACGGCGACGCGGCCAGCTCGGCGGCGTCGGCCGAGGTCGCCGGCTCTTTGTCCGGGTCCTGCTTTTCGACCGGCAAAAACCACGCAGCCGGGGACCGAACGAAACGCCGAACCAGCAGCAAAAGCAGGGTGAAGCCCTGGTCGACGGTGACCTGGCGAGACTTCATCGACATCACCAGGGTCAGGCCAAAGCTGACCAAGAAGTTCACGAACCCGATGGCCAGGACGCCCAGGATCACGATAGCGGCCTCGCCCCCGTCGACCAGCTCGGGGGCGTCGAGCACGGCCACACCAACGTGCGCCGACGAAAACGCGATGTGCCGAATGTCGATGGGCAGCCCGAAGATGCGGCCAAACACTCCGGCCGAACCGAGCAAAAACCCAAGCAACACGTTGCTCGCAATGCCGCCCGCGTGGGCGCCCACCCAACTGGCGAACCCGGCCTGCCGGCCACCGAGAAACCGCAAACGCGGATGCTCGGCCAGGCGAGCCTCCAGGCGGGTGTAGATGACTCGATTGTCGACGGCTCCCTGCACCAGGCCCGCCACGAACAGAAACACCCCGGCGATGGCCGCGTAGGCGAGCGTGGGGCCCTCGAACGGGTGGTTGGCCGCCAGCAACTCCTGCGCCTTGTCCGGCGTCACGACCTCGAAGCCGGCGCTTCGTTCGATGGCGAAGCCGACCAGCGCAGCGAACGGAAAGGCGAACAACAGGTTGCCGAGAAACGAGACGAACTGGGTGCGCCAGATGCGCTCGACGCTTCTCGCGACCTCGTGCAAACCGTCGGCGCGCGACGCGCCCGCGTCGAGCTGCTTGGCCAGCGCCGACGCGGTGATCGCCGGTTGCTTGGTCGCAAGGGTGGCCCCGAACGCGTAAATCAGCACGAAGCAGACGGCGTAGTTCAGACCGTACACAAGCGCCTCGCCGGCCAGGGGCAGCGAGAGCTTTTTGCCGAGCAGCTTGAAGATGGCGAACACCCCGACGAGTGCGCCGCCGACCAATGCCGCGCGCAGGACCTTCCAGTAGGCCTTTCGAGCGCCGCTGATGTACTTTTCGCCCTTGGCCGCCGTGTGCTCGGTGACCTGGTAGGCGAGAAGATCGACCCCCTGGCCGATGCGCGTGCGCAGGCGTTTGCCCGACTGCTCGGCGGCGAGCAGGTCTTTGAGCAGAACCGCCAGCGACCGGGACAGTTGTCCGCGGTCGCGCGGGCAAATCAGACGGCAGAGCAGCTCGAAGCGCCGCAGCTGCTGGTTCAACCGCCGGGTCAGGCGCGTCAGTCGAAGGCTCGTGCCGTGCGCCGGCTGCTCCTCGCGCAGTTCGCGCACGACCTGACGCGCCGCGCGCACCTCGACGAGCAGCTGCTCGACTGCCGGTTGCCCCTCGCCTTCGTCGAGGGCGGCGAACAGCGAACGCGTGGCCAGCGGCAGGTCGCGAAACGGCGCGGCGTGGTGCTCGGCCCAGCGGTACCGGGCTTCGATCTCGGCGTCGGTGCCCGCGGCCGAGATTCGCTGGGCGAGCTTCTGCAACGCCAGGCGGAGCTCGGCGCTATCGAGCGGCTCGACCTCCTCGCCCGGCAAGGCCAGCTCGATGAGCTGTGCCCACTCGCGAATGGAGACGCTGCGCACCCAGCGAAAGTCGGCGCGGTGGCGAAAAACCCGGGGAATCGCGCTGCGCGCGTCGTCGGCGGGAAAGACGGGAGGCAACACCCAGTCACCAAAGCCAGCGCCGACGGTGGCGATGACGCCGCGGTCCTTGAGCACCCCGCTCTCGATGAGCACCGGCGCAAGGCCGAGGTCGCGCAGGGCCACGCGAACGCACGCGGCGAGCCGGGTGCGCAGCGCCGCGTCGTTGCCCAGGGCCTCCAGAATTCCGGGCGGCAACTCGTCGGGCTCGGCCCCGCGCCGCGACGGCCGGAGCAGGTCGATGAAGTCGCCGAGGGTATCGAGGCCCGGAGGACCGGAGAGCGCGTCTTGAAGTGCTGCGGAAACGTCGTCGGCCACGGGTGGCCCGAGCCTATCGCCGAACGCGCGGCCGCGGCTGGCCCGGGGGCAATTCCGCGATCAGTTCATGTCGCCGGCGACCGGCGCGGTGCCCGGCACCCGCACGCTGGTCGCGCTGGACGGCCGGGCGACCGGGGCCCTCGGCCGGGCGGGCTCGGGCTCGGCGCCGGCCAACGCGCTGTATTGCCGGTACTGGTCATTGATGCCGTCGACCAGCTCGTGCAGGTCCGGGGTGGTTTGCCAGTCGCCGTTGAGGCCCCAGAAAAAGCGCCCGTTGTAGCTCACGAGCGCAATTCCGACGCCCTGGTGGTCGAAGAGCGGGACCAGCGGGTAGATGGACACCAGCTCGGCGCCGAGCAGGTACAGCGGAAACGGCGGTCCCGGCACGTTGGTGATAACCACGTTGAACGCTCGAAGAAAGGTCGCCAGCTTGAGCACGTCGGCGACCAGCGCCGTGCCGGTGGTGTCCGAGAGCTTTTCGAGAAACTGGGCCGCCACAACCTCCGACCCGTCGTTTTTGAGCTCCCCGGTCACGCGCCGCACGGCTTCGAGCCGACGCAGCGGGTCGCGCTCGGCGAGGGGCAGCCGCGCGACGATGGACGCCACGAAGTTGCCGAGGCTCTGAGCCTGGCCGCGTCCGCGCACGTTGACCGGCAACATCGCGCGAAAATCACGGATGGCGTTGACGCGATCGCCGCGGCCCTCGAGAAAGTCGCCGAGGGCGCCGGTGGCCATGGCCAGGGCGGCATCGTTGACCGTGCCGCCGAGCTGCCGCTTGATGGCTTTGACGCCGTCCAGCGGCATTTCCGTCCAGTCGAAGCGGCGGTACGGCCCCAGCGAGCGCGGGTTGATCGAAGTGCTCGACGCCGGAATGAGGCCGTTGCGCAAGGTCCGGCCAACGCCTCGGGCGATGGTCCGGGCCCGCTCCCGGGTCTCGTCGGGGTTCTTGACCGCCTCGCGGGCGGCCCGCCACAAGGCACCCGGGGCCGCGGCGCGCCGCTGCCACTCCTCGCGGACGAGCTGGCGCGCCGTCGGCGCGGGCCGCGGCCGCCAGTTTTGCATCTCGGGAACCGTGGCGTCGGGCGTGCCGCGAAACAGCGCCGTCATGAGATCCATGCCGGCGACGCCATCGATCATCGCGTGGTGAATCTTGAAGATGGCGGCGAAGCGATCGTCGTCGAGTCCCTCGACGATCCACAGTTCCCACGGCGGTCGGCTGCGGTCGATGGGATGCGAAAAGATGCGGCCGGCGAGGCGCTTGAGCTGTCGCTCGTCGCCGGGGCGGGGCAGCGCGGTGTGGCGCAGGTGAAAGTTGATGTTGAAGCGGTCGTCGTCGCGCCACAGGTACCGGTCGATGCCCGGGATCCGCAGCAACCGCTGGCGATAGCGCGGACGCGATTGCAGCGCCCATTCGGCGTAGCGACGAATGCGGGGAAAGTCGACGCCGCCGTCGCGCGTGGCCAGGGGCCCGGTTTCGAAGGTCGCGACCGCGCCCACGTGCATGTGGGTCGCGTCGCCTTCGATGGCGAAGAAGGTCGAATCGAGGGCGGAAAGCGGTTCGTCGTGACCCAACAGTGGCTCCTTGCCGCACCCGGGACAAAAACGCGCGCGGAGTTGTTGGTGGATGCAGTCCACAGGCCAGGCCAAACGGGTCTTTCCGCGCCGCAGAACGCGCAACCCGTGCGTTCTGCGGCCAACGCGACCGCCCATCGTGCAATTTCCCTCGAGGACCGGGCCGTTCGCGGCGGCCGGTGCGCGCCAACCTTGGTTTTCCGGGCGGACGATCAGAGCATCGGGCCTTGGCCCCCCGCGACGTACGGGCGAGTCGCACGTCTGATTACTCGACCAAAAAGTCGTTAGCGAAACTACCCGACCATTCACGGGAAAGCAGCTGCACTGTGAGGTTGATGAAGTTACGATGGAGTCGATGGAGACGCCGCGCGTCGCAGCCTGGCTGTATGCGTCGCTTGCACTCCTTTCTCTCGGCTGCGTGGAGAAGGTGGAGCTCGGCGGTGGGGCTCTGGGAGGCCCGGAACCCGCCCCCGCCGGGCCCGACGCCGGTGCCCCGGACGTACCGGCGGTTCCGCCGGATGCCGGGCCCGCGGCGGAGTGCCAGACACCGCCCACCCTCGCCGGCGCCAACGTCGAGGTCGCCGCGGACTTCGACGGCCTGTACCAGGTCTACGACCTCGGCATTCCCGCGGGCGTTCCCAACCCACTCGGCGGCGTGACCGTGAAGTTTGGCGACCCGAACACGCTGCTCATCGCCGGCGGCTCCGAGTCAGAAGACGGCGAGCTCTACGAAGTCGGCGTGTCGCGTGGGCCGTGCGGCCACATCGTCGGGTTCGACGGCGCGGCTCGCCAGGTCGCGACGACGCCCTACGTCGACGCGACTCTGTCGTACGTGCCCGGCCGGGACCTGCTGCTGTATGCAGAGTGGCCTGAGTACACCATCAGCCAGCTGCGCTTCGGCGCGTCCAGCCCCGCGGTTCGCACCGACTTGACCACCCTGGGCCTGCCCACCGACGGCGACCAGGGCCCGGGCGGGCTGGGCTTTGTGCCCCCGGGCATCGGCGACCGCACGGGCGAGCTCCGCATGGTGACCTGGCCGGCGGGCGCCTGGTACCAGGTCGATCTCGAGGCCGACGAAGATCTCTTTCGAGTCACCGAGCTCACCCGTATCACCACCCTGGCCAACAACCCGGGCGGGTTCGCCTACGTCCCCGAGGGATCGCCCGGCTTTGCCCGGGGCGGCATCATCGTCAGCGAGTGGAACGAAGACGACGCCACCCGCGATCGGGTTGCCGTGTACGACGTCAACACCAACGGCGACCCGCTGCCCGAGACGCGGCGCGAGCTGCTGTCGAGGTTTCCTCGGCCGTGGGGCGCCTACTTCGAACCGGCGACCGGCGACTTCCTGTTTCTGAGCTGGGGGACCGGCGAGGACCGGGTCTACGTGATTCAGGGCTTCGCGCCGCCGCCGCCCATCGAGTAACCCCGAACCACCGCGGCGACCTCGGCTAACCGGCTTGCTCGGGCGGCCGGATGACGCTGAACGCAGCGCCCGACGGATCGGTGCACACCGCCATGCGCCCGTAGGGCGTATCGAACGGACCGTGGGCGACGTTGCCCCCCTCCGCCGCGATGACCGCGCACGCGGCGTCGGCGTCGGCCACGGCAAAGTAGGGCATCCAGTGGGGCGGCATGTCGCCCCACTCGTCGGTCATTTGCAGCACGCCGGCAACCGCCGGCTCACCCCGATGCAGGGTGGCGTAGCGGCTGGGCATGTCGATCTCCCGCGGCGACAAATCGTAGACCGCGCTGTAGTAGTCCGTCGCGCGGTCGAGGTCGCGGGTGTTGACTTCGCACCAGGCCATGGCGCCGTGCTCGGCCGTGATTTCGGCGCCCCGGTGCGCGCCCGGCTGCCACAGTCCGTACACGCCTCCGGTGGGGTCGGCCAGCATGGCCATGCGCCCTTGATCGAACACGTCCATCGGCTGCATCGACACGTGCGCGCCGTGTTCGCTGGCCAACGCCACGGCCGCATCGCAGTCGTCGACCGCGAAGTACACCGTCCACGCGTTGGGAAACGACGCGTCGGCGGGCTTTTGCCCCATGCCGGCCGCCTTGCGACCGCGCCGCTTCGCAATGCTGTAGAACCCGCTGTCCGGCGAGCCCACGTCGAACTCCCAGTCGAACACCTTGCCGTAGAACGCGCGGGCGCCCTCGACGTCGTCGGTCATCAGGTCGAACCAGCTGGGGGTTCCGTGCGGGTGACTGTCGATGTCGGGCATGGCGGCCACCCTACACGCGCGGGGCCCGCCGTGGCTAGCACCCGCCGGCGCCGGGAACCAGGGTCGCATCCGGATGGCGACGCGCGCCCCTCGATCAGCCCCGCGGCCCCGCCAGCAAGCGGCTCGGCTTACTCGCGGGTCATGGCGAAAACGAACGCGAGCTGGGCCGCATAGCTGGCGGCGGTTTGCTCGGGAGTCGTGCCGTATGCGTGGCCGGTGCCCCAGGCGATACGCAGCCAGACCGGATGGGCGCAGGCCTGGGCGTGGCGCAACGCAGCGGCAAACTTGAACGCGTGCAGCGGCGGAGTCGTGTCGTCGACCTCGCCGGGCAAAAGCAGCGTAGGCGGCGCACACACAGAGGCCGGCACCTGGTGCACCGGGGACGTCGCGTGTAGCACCGCGAAGTCTTCCAGGGCGTCCGCCGAACCGAACTCGGACTTCCAGGCCGCGGCTCCGGAAAAGCGTTCGTATCGCAGCATGTCGAGCACGGGAAACGGCAAGAGCTGAGCGCCGAACAGTTCGGGCTCGGACAGAACCGCCATCGCGGCCAGCGAGCCCCCCGCGCTCTGGCCCTCGGCCACGATCTTGCCGCGCGCCGTCCACGGACCGTCGGCAAGGGCACGCGCGGCCGCAAGATAATCGGCGATGGCGTTGGGCCTGTGGCGTCCTACGCCGGCGCGATGCCACGCTTCGCCGTACTCACCACCGCCGCGCAACACCGGCAGCGCCATGATGCCGCCGCGGTCGAGCAGCGCCTGCACGTGAGGACGAAACCAGGGCGCGGCCGACCAGCCGCCCCAGCCGTACCCGTACAGCAATACCGGGCGCGCGCCGTCGCGGCGCAGGTCGCGACGCCGGGTCAAGAAAATCGGAACGCGCTGCCCCCGGGCCCCGGTATAGTGCGCAATCTCGGTGACGTAGTCGTCGAGGTCGTAGGCGACGTCGCTCGCGCTCCAGCGCTCGAGCTCGCCCGTCTCGACGTCGAGCCGGTACGCGCTGCCCGGATCGACAAAGCCACTGAGCGACAAGAACGCCGCGTTGCGCGTGCGGTCGGGGACCAGCCCCGTCCACATCGAGGCTCCCACGGGCAGCTGGGCTTGGTAGGCGGGTTTGCCGGTGGCGTCGAAACCGCGCACCACCCAGCCGACATCGCGCCGGTAGACCGCCAGCACGCGCGCACCGATCACGGCGACCATCTCGCCGAGCCCCACCCAGCTCTCGATGGGCGCGTCGGTTTCGCCAACGAGAGTCGTCCACTCGGCCCGCTGGTCGCGCATCCGCACCGTGCGGATCCATCCGCGCTCGGCGCCGACGGTGGTCGCGAACACCATGCGGGCATCGAGGTCACCCGCGTAGGTGAAGGTGCCGTCGGCCCAGCCGGCCAGCTCGTGCCTCACCGGGAGCCCGAGAGCCTGACGAATCAACCAGACCCGCGACCGGTGGCCGTCGCGCTGGGCCACCACAACCTCGCCGGGATCGCCCGTACGCGTCCAATGCGAAAGCAGCTGATCGTCGCTGTCGCCGCGTATGAGCACGACCTCAGCTTCGGTCTCGAGCGCCCGCGCGACGACCCGCGGGTTGCGCAGGGGGGCCTTCGGGTCGGCGCCGCGCTCGTCGTAGCGGACGTACGCCAGCCCCGTACCGCCTTCAAGCCACGACACCGACGACCGGCCGGCGACCAACCCTCTGGCCACAAACGGCAGGTCCCGATTGGCGTCCACGTCGAGCACGCGCAGTGCCATGGCCCGGCCGCCTGCGGGCAGCACCCCGTAGGCGAGCAAACGCCCGTCGGGCGACGGCCAGACCCGCAGAGCCAGGCGTTGGCCGCGAGCGCGCAGGCGCTGGCCGTCGATGGCCACTCGCTCGGCGTCTCCCTCGCGCACCACGACAGTCGCCGCGTTGACCGCGCCGGCCGTGCGCACGTAGAAGAACCGCTCGCCGCCGGGTTGGGGCGCCAGGCGACGGGTTGCCCGGGCCGCGGCGAGCACCTCCGTCTCGAGCTCCGCGCGCCCCGGCAGAGCGGCGAGCGCCCGACGGGCCGACTGATCATGAGCGCGGCGCCACGCGTCGGCTTCGGCGTGGTCACCCTCGAGCCATCGATACGGATCGGCGACGCGCTGCCCGTGGAGAACGTCGACGTGGTCACCTCGGCGAGCGACCGGCGCCTCATTGAGCCCGCTTCCCTCCCGGCCGAGGCCGTCGCGTTGTGGCGCGACCGGAGCCGCGACTTGACCGCATGCGGCCAGTACGCAAAGCGCCAGCAGCCAGTGTGTTTTCCAATGCATTGGGCACCAGCGTAGGGCGGCTCCTTCGGGCTGCGATAGAACGGGATTGATGCGCGGGCGGGCAGCCGCGGAAGCCGGTAGCATCGCGCGTGTGACGAAGGTGGCGCCGTGCGGACTGGTTCGACAGGCGACGGCGAGCGACGGCGTCGTCGTCGGCGAGTATCGCTTGCAGGCCGGGTACCGGCACCGGCGCCACACCCATGCCCACCGGGGTGTCGCCCTGGGACTCGACGGCGTCTATGTAGCGAGTGTCGGACGCCGGGAACACGCCCTCGGCCCCGGCGCCGCCCTCGCCTTTCCCGACGGCGCGGCGCACCGCGAACGAGCCGGCGACCGCGGCTCCCACTGTCTGCTATTGCAGCTCGCATCCGACCGCGGCGAGCTCGTCGCTCGCGGTCTGGCGCGCGATCGCGTAGTCGCCGCCCCGGGATTGACCCTGCTCGCCCAGCAACTCGCCGGCGAGCTCGGCGCCAGCGACGGAGCTCACGCCATCGCCCTCGACGCCCTCGCGGCCGACATCTTCGCGGAACTAGGGGTCGTCGTCGAGCAGGGCGGCGGCGATCGGCCCGGCGCGTGGGTCTGGTCGGTGCGGGAAGAGCTCGACGACCGCTTTACCGAGCCTCCTAGCCTGGCTGAGCTATCGGCGCGCGTCGGTCGCTCGCGCGAGCACGTGGCCCGGTCGTTCCGACGTCGTTTCGGGCGGACCATCGGCGACCACGTGCGAGCGCGCCGGATCGACGCGGCGGCGCAGGCGTTGGCAACGTCAGACGCCCCCGTCGCCGCGGTGGCCGCGAGCGCCGGCTTCGCCGACCAGAGCCACCTCACGCGCTGCTTTCGGCGCCGCTATGGCACGACCCCGGGCGCCTACCGCGCCACCCGTCGCCGGTGAGCGATGGCGGTCGCCCCGGCGCCGGCGCTGCCTACTGATTCCACCGCAGGTGCAAGCGGGTCTTGGCAAAGCGCGCGGTAATGCCAACGAGGCCCGGCTCGATGGCGATGCGTTCCAGCACGTCGAGCGCTTGATCCTGCGACATCTCCGCGCCGAGGCCCAGCTTCGAGGCCGCCTCGGCAACGAGGGCGCCGGCCTTTTCGTTGCCGAGGTTGTCGCTCAGCATCTCCGCCAGATACTCGCGGGAGCGGGTTCGCTGCGATTCCATTATTCCGGGAACGCCAGCACCACCGTGGTGGTGTTGTGAAAGCCCGACATGTCGCCAGCCGCGAGGGCGATTTCGCCGTAGGTCTCGAACCCGGCCACCGGAACGCCTCCGAGTTCGTCTGAGATTCCGACGACGGCGCTTTGAAAGCGATCTCCGAGAATGAGGTTTCGGCAGATGCAGTCGAACACGAGCGCGCCCGCCAGCGAACGGTCCGGCACCTGCGCCCGCGCTTTGCGCGCCGCCTCGATCGCGCTGTCGACCTGGCGGTCGGGCGCACTCTCGGTGATGCGAATCATCGAGCCTTGCGGGATGCCGCAGGCAAAGTTTAGCGACCCGTCGTCGTTGCGCGACAGGGGCGCGCGAATCTTGAGCGAGGCCCCCGACGCAAGCCCGGCTTCGTACCGCAACAGATAGGCTCCGACCTCGTCACCCGAGAGCTTGTCGGGGTCGAGGTCATTGGCGGCTGCGTGGCTGCGGGTTTGCTCGGCCCACACGTCCCAGGCCGGTCGGCCGCCGATCTCGTACACCGTGCCCCCTTCGGCCTTCGTGACTTCGAGAGGCTCGGAAAGCGCCTCGTGGCCGTGGTGAACCCCAAGGCCGAGCGGGGCCTTGGAAAAGATGACGCCAACGACGATGGCGTCGGTCGCGACCTTGTCGCCGCAACCGACAAAGGTGGCGGCCATGTGTAGGTCGTCGCCGGCGGCGCCCCCGGCCAGGGGAACCCCGTCTCCGAGCACCGACGCCACGAGCAGGGTCGCCTCTTCACCGTTTCCGGCGAGCGGGTCGAGCAGGAGCAGCCCGGTGCGATGCGGGTAACCGTCGACGGCTTTCGGCAGGGTTTCGGTTGCCTCTGCAACCGCCCGGCTCGGGTCTTCTTTGAGGCCGGTGCCGAGGCCGGCAAAGACGCGATAGTCGCCCGCCAGCGCGAACACCGACGCAGCCCCTTTGGTGTCCTTTTGCTCCGTGAACTCGCCGGCCGTCGACGCCGCCAGGACCGTCGCGTTGGGATGCGCGGTTCGCAGCGCGGGCAGCAGCTTGTCGAGAGGCTGTTGGGTCGACGCGCACGCGACCAGCAACGACGCCTCCTGGCCTTTGAGTGCCTGATCGAGATCGCGGTTGATGGCCGCAGCGGCGGCCTCGGAGTCGCCCGCGGCGATGGCGGTCGCAATTCTGGTTGTCACGTCGATTCCCCCCCGGGTGTTGGTTCGCAATTTCCAACATTAGAACGAGAATCAGCGCGCCGCGGCCGTTATTTCGCGCCCGGGCAGGACTTCAAACGCAATGGCTGTCGTAGGGAACAAGGGCCGCAACCACGACGTGCGCACGTTCACGACAGCGTCCGCGAATGCCGTCGCAGCCGCGGGCCGCCCGCGTCCCGATCGCGCGAGCCCCGGGCCCACTCGCCTTGGAGCGGCAGCTCGGCGCCGATCGCCGTGCCGACGCGCCCCCGGATGGCCCGCTAGTCGATGATTTCGATGACGAGGCGGCCGTTGACCGGGCGAACCGTAAAGCCGCCGGTGGCCACGGGCCGGTGAACGCTGCCGTAGCGCGTGCGCACCCAGGGCTCGGCTCCCGGCGGCACGACATCGGCGCGGGTGCCGCCGTAGCCGTAGTAGCCGGTGCCGCCGGCGCGCTCGGCCATCATCTGCTCGGCGGAGCTCATGAACCACAGCACGACGGCCAGCGCGGCGATGAAGAACTGACCGTAGACCAAGCCGAGCACGCCCATGGCGATGGCAATGCCGCGCGCCACAAAGGTGGCGGTGTTGGTCGCCTCGAGAAAACCGACCTTGCGCGACAACAGCGCGCGAAAGATGCGGCCGCCGTCCATGGGCAGGGCGGGCAGCAGGTTGAAGCTGCCGATGACGATGTTGATCCAGCCGACGTACTGAAACGCGGCCACGCCCAAAACGGAGCCAAGGCCGAGAAACACACCGCCGAGGGCGAACGACACCGCCGGCCCGGCCGCGGCAATGGCGATCTCGTCGCCCTCGTTCTCGGGCGTTCCCATCTTGGCGGCACCGCCAAAGAAGTGCAGCTCGATACCGGCCACCGGAACACCCAGGTGCCGGGCCATCAGCGAGTGGCCGATCTCGTGCAGCAGCACCGAGCCGAAGGCGGCCAGTATCAGGACCAGGCTGGTCCAGCCGGGGTTGAGCACGAGGGCCAACACCAGCACGGCGGCGAACGACAGATTGACCTCGATCGGAAAGCCGAAGACGGAGCCAATGCGGTAACTGCGGAACATAGCCTCAAGGTAAGACCGGGTCGGTCGGGGTCAAGGCCAATAACTCCCTGGAATCCGTAGAGTCGGCCTCGGTTTCCGAGACCGATTGGCGCTGGATGAGCCCCGTTTTGGTGGGTTCGAGCCAGTCGCTCGCCGCCGACGGCAGGAGCTTGTTGGCCGGCACGCCGGACTGGTCGACGACCTCGCCGAGGCGCCGGCACAGCTCGGTGCGCTCTTCGACCGAGATCCACGGCAGCCACACGCTCGCCACGTCGCGACCGCGCGCCGACTCGAAGCGAATGCGATCTCCGAGCAGCGTCACCGCGTAGCGGGAGTCGGTTTTGACCCGGTGGTACTTCTCCTTGTGCTTGACCTGCACCCGCCCGTCGCGCCGGACCTCGAGAAGCCGGCGCGGCCGCTCGCGAAACAGCGGTCGAGCGAACAGCACCACCCGGTCGGGGTACTCGATGAGGAGCACCCGGTGATGACCGTTGCCGAACTCGTGCGCACCAATCGCGCCGCCGGCGCTGTCGTGGACCGCCCGCGCCAGCCCGGCGGCCAGGCGGTCGAGCAGGCGCCAGTCCGCCAGGGCGCTTTCGACCAGCAGCTCGACCGGCCGCAGCCCGACCACCCGAAACTGGATTCCCGGTTCGCCCTCGTACCACAGCGCGACGTCCTCGGTAGGAACCGCCCGAGCGACGACCAGGCGCGCGTCTTTTTCCAGGCTCATGGAGCGCTTTTTGGGCTTTCGCCGGCGCTCCTCTTTGACGAAGGTGAGCCAGCTGTCGGTGATCGACAGGTGAAACACGCCCGGGATCTCCAGCTGGGCGTGGCGCGGGCCCATCTCCAGCCGCGCCGTGCCGTCGCGGGTAGGCGCCTCGTGGACCTCGGTCCCGGCGAGTTTGCGGTACGGCGTAGACACCCCCGCAAGAGTAGCCGGAGCGAACGGTCGCGCCAATGGCCTCGGGCTCTTGCCCTGGACAAGTCCCCGAGTACACTGCGGCGCGATGGCACAGCAGTTCGTCTACGTCATGAAGGGCCTGGGCAAGGTCGTTCCTCCGAAACGGCAAATCCTCGAGGACATCTGGCTGTCGTTCCTCCCCGGGGCCAAAATCGGCGTGCTGGGCGCCAACGGGGCCGGCAAGAGCAGCCTGCTGCGCATCATGGCCGGCGTCGATACCGAATTCGTCGGCGAGGCGTGGGCCGCCGACGGCGTCAAGGTCGGCTACCTGGCCCAGGAGCCCGAGCTCGACGAGAGCCTCGACGTGCTCGGCAACGTCGAGCTGGGCGTCAAAGAAACGCGCGAACTTTTGCAGCGCTTCGAGGACGTCACCGCCAAGTTCGGCGAAGAGATGACCGACGACGAGATGAACAAGCTCATGGAGGAGCAGGCCGAGCTGCAGGACAAGATCGACGCGGTCAACGCGTGGGACCTGGATCGCACTCTCGAGATCGCCATGGACGCCCTGCGCCTGCCGCCGGGCGACGCCGACGTGACCAAACTATCCGGCGGCGAAAAACGCCGGGTCGCCCTGTGCCGCCTGTTGCTGGAGCAGCCCGACATGCTGCTGCTCGACGAGCCGACCAACCACCTCGACGCCGAGTCGGTGGCCTGGCTCGAGCGCTACCTGGCGGAGTTTCCCGGCACTGTCGTTGCCATCACCCACGATCGGTACTTTCTCGACAACGTCGCCGGCTGGATCCTGGAGCTCGATCGCGGCCGCGGCATTCCGTTCGAGGGCAACTACTCGGCCTGGCTCGAAGCCAAGGCCAAGCGCCTGGCCGACGAGGAAAAGCAAGAGTCCGCGCGCCAGCGCACCCTCAAGCGCGAGCTCGAGTGGGTGCGCACGGCCCCCAAGGGCCGTCACGCCAAGAGCAAGGCCCGTCTCAATCGCTACGAGGAACTGCGCGAGCAGTCGGCCCAGTCCGGCGGCGACAAGCTGCAGATCACCATTCCGCCGGGACCGCGCCTGGGCAGCAACGTCGTCAAGTTCGCCGGCGTCGGCAAGGGCTTTGGCGACCGGCTGCTCATCGACGAGCTGTCGTTCGACCTGCCGCGCGGCGGCATCGTCGGGGTCATCGGCGCCAACGGCGCCGGCAAGACGACCATGTTCCGGCTGCTCACCGGCGAGGACAAGCCCGACAGCGGCGACATCAAGATCGGCGAGTCGGTGCAGATCGGCTACGTCGACCAGAGCCGCGACGCCCTCGGCGACGACAACACCGTGTGGCAAGAGGTGTCCGAGGGCAGCGAGGAGATCGAGCTCGGCGACCGCAGCGTCAACTCGCGCGCCTACGTCTCGGCCTTTAACTTCAAGGGCTCCGACCAGCAAAAAAAGGTCGGCATGCTGTCGGGCGGCGAGCGCAACCGCGTGCACCTGGCCAAGCTGCTCAAGAGCGGCTGCAACCTGCTGCTGCTCGACGAGCCGACCAACGACCTCGACGTCGAGACCCTGCGGGCGCTGGAAGAAGCGCTGCTCGAGTTTGCCGGCTGCGCGGTGGTCATCAGCCACGATCGCTGGTTCCTCGACCGCATCGCCACCCACATGCTCGCCTTCGAGGGCGACAGCCACGTCGAGTGGTTCGAGGGCAACTACCAGGACTACGAGAAGGACCGGCGCCGACGCCTGGGCGAAGACGCGGACCAGCCGCACCGCATCAAGTACAAAAAACTCGTACACTAGGGGTAACCCCCGGCAGCTGGCAGCAAGGAAGGCCGACGTGCAGCTTCGCCTGCTCACGTACAACGTTCACAAGTGCATCGGCGGCATCGACCGCAAATACGTGCCGGAGCGCATCCGCGACACCATCGCGCACTACGAGCCAGACGTGGTCGCGCTGCAGGAAGTCGACAATCGGGCCAAGCGCTCCAACCACCACAAGCAGGTCGACGTGCTCGGCGACATGCTGGGCCTGCGCCATCGGACGTATTTTCCCAACGTCACCCTGCGCAGCGGCGGCGAGTACGGCAACGCCATCCTGAGCCGGTTTCCGCTCACCCACACCAGCAACATCGACCTCACCATTCCACCGAAGAAAAAGCGCAGCGTGCTGCACGCGCGCTACCGGGTGCGGCTCAACGGGTCGCGCGGGCGACACACCCGCACGGTCCACGTCTACAACCTGCATTTGGGCCTGGCCGGGTTCGAGCGGCGTATCCAGTTGCGCAAGTTTTTGCAGAGCCACCCGTTCGTCGGGCTGGACCACCGCACCCCGGTCATCGTCTGCGGCGACTTCAACGACGTGTGGGGCACCCTGGGCAAGCGCCACCTGGTGCCGGCCGGCTTTCGCGGCATGGCCTCGGCCCTCAAGACGTTTCCCGCCTACGCCCCCGTACGGGCGCTCGACAGCGTCTACGTGCGCGGCCGGGTCGAGATTCGGCGCGTCATGCGCTCGCGCCTGGCCCTGGCCAAAGAAGCCAGCGACCACCTGCCCCTCATCGCCGACCTCGAGGTCCACTGACGACGACGGGCCACTGGCCCGCTCAGCGCCTGGCGACCGGTACGGCGTAGAGCATGACCGACGTGGCAGACGTCGGGTGCCAGCGGTGGTCGTAGATCTCGAGGTCGGGCGTGCAGGTGTGGCGGTAGTCCGAAGTCGCGAGCCACGTGCCGTAGATGTAGTTGACCGTCTGGTCGACATCGATCGCTTTGCCCCGGTGTTCAAACACCGCGTAGGTGCCGCCGGGCACCACCGTGCTGTCCATGCCGTCGGGAAATCCACCCACGGCGCCGGTCGCTCGACACGCGTAGTACACGAGCCGCTCCGGGTCGTCGTCGTCCTGGGCAACCACGCCGTAGTAGTCGCCGGGCACGGGCCTCGGCACGTCCTGCGCTCGCTCCATGAATCGGTCCCACAGAGTCGGTAGCACCTCGCCGAGGTTGTTCTTTTCCGACTCGCGTCCGTAAAAGCGGGTCCGCAGGCCGAGCACGGTCATGGGCTCGCGCTCGACGAGCTCCGGCTCGCGATGCATGCCCGACAGGTGCTCGAGATACCCCGCATCCAGGCGCACCTTCTTGAGAAAGCGGTGTTTGTCGCCGATCTTGCGGTACTCCATGGGCGTCATGCCGAAGATGCGCTTAAAGGCGCGCGCGAACGCCTCTTGCGACTCGAACCCGGCCGCCACCGCGATGTCGAGCACCCGGCGATCCGAATGCAGCAGCAGGTCCAGCGCGTTGGCCATGCGGCGCAGCCTGACGTAGGTCGCCAGGGTGTCGCCGGTCAGGGCGCGAAACGTTCGCTGAAAGTGCGCGTGGCTCATACCGGCCGCCCGGGATACGGCGCGCAACTCGAACGTCTCGTCGAGGCGCTCCTCGATGAAGTCGACGCCGCGCTGGACCTGCTGCAGGTACTCGCTCACGTCATCATCCAGCCGACGGATCGAAAAAGCCGGTCATCGAGGTGAGCTTGCCGTCGGCGCCGTGCTCGGCGTAGCTCACGCCCTCCCCCGCCACCGAACCGTCGGCGGTCACCATGTTCCAGCGAGCGACCGAGCGACCGTGGTGCGCCCAGAACTGCTGGGTGACGAAATGTCCGCCCGGCACCTGCTGGTGAAACTCGAGCATGTAGGCCACGAGCTCGTCGTAGCCCGTTCGCCGGGTTAGCGGGTCGGTGTAGACCACGTCCTTGGCCAGGGCCACGCCGCACTGGTCGCGCTTTGCCTGCTCGCCCTCGAGCTTCCAGATGGCGGCGTAGCGTTCCCAGGCGTCTCGGTATCGTTTCTGTTCGTCCGTCATGAGCAAGACTGTAGGAAAGCCCCCGGGCCGGCTTCTGACCGTCAGTGCTTTTCGACCGCCCCCGACGCGGCGCCGGCAGCCAGGCGAAACACGTAGTGCGGCGCCTGCGTTCGATAGGCGATGCCGCGGCCGAGTTCGGCGATCTCGGCCATGCTGTGGACTCTGGGCTTCTTGGGCACGAAGAACTGGCCGAGATCGCGGTCCTGTAGTCGCCCGGAGCGGGTCACCGCGGCGGCCAGCTCGTAGTCGTCATCGGCGAACGCCATCGACGCATCGCCGTGGCTGTTGTTGGCCAACAGGTAGCCCCCCGGTCGCAGGTACCGCTTGCACGCCTGAGACACGAATCCGGCGTACTGCGAGATCAGCAGGTCAAAGCTCGCATCGGGCTCGTCGAGTGGCCGACTGTAGTCCTGGTGATGAAAGCGAACGCTCGGCACCGATGGGTAGTTGCTTCGTCGACGCACGAAACTCTGCACGGCCGCATCGGCGAAAAAGCCCGGCGTGCGTCGATCCATGTCGACGTACACCACCGCGGGAATTGCGAAGGACGGCGTCACGTGCACGTAGCTGCCGGCATAGAGAGCGCGGGCCACGCCGTAGCGACGCGCGACTACCTCGAAGAGTTCGCGGCGCTCGCCGGCGCGCGCGACGTAGTCTCGGTACAGACTCAAGCTCCTGGCCGCTTTTTGCGCCGTCATCGTCGCCCCGAAATCTTACAGCGAACGGCCCTTGGCGGGGCGGGCCCGCAAAGGCGCGGCTTTGCGCTACAACGGGGCGCAGATGCCGCACGCACAGGTCTTTATCGTCGGCGCGGGCATTGCCGGCCTTCACGCCGCGCGTCGCCTTCACGCCGCCGGCGTTGCCGTGGTGGTCCACGAGGCCCGCGACCGAGTTGGCGGCCGGCTGCTCGGCCGCCAGGTCGATGGCGACGGCGGGGGCGGCCGGCTCGACCTGGGCGCCACGTGGTTTTGGCCGGGCGAGCGGCGGGTGCGGGCCCTGGTCGATGAGCTCGGCATCGCCACGTTCTCCCAGCACCGCGCCGGCGACGCCCTCTTCGACCGCCCGCGCGGCGCCCAGCGCATCGAGGGCAACCCCATCGACGTGCCGTCGCGCCGCTTCACCCACAGCGCGGCAAGCCTGGCCGAAGGCCTGGCCGCGCTGCTGCCAGAGAACACCGTGCAGCTCGACACCGCGACCACCGCGATCGACGCCACGGGAACGCGACTCTCCCTGGTGTCGGGCGGTCAGTCGTGGTCTGCCGATCAGGCCATCTTGGCCCTGCCCCCGGCGCTCGCCCTGGCAACCATCGACGTTGCCCCCGAGCCCTCGCCCGAGATCGCGCTCACCCCGGTCTGGATGGGCGACATGACCAAAGTCGTCGCGGTGTACGACAAGCCGTTCTGGCGGCGCGACGGCCTCGCGGGCGCCGCCATCAGCCACATCGGCCCGCTGCGCGAGTTTCACGACATGAGCGGGCCGGACGGCCAGCCGGCCGCGCTGTTTGCCTTTGCCCGCGGCCCGGTCGCGAAAGAAACCGCGCGGGCCCAGCTCGCCCGGGTCTACGGCGACGACGCCGCAACGCCGGACCAGCTGTGGATTCAAGACTGGAGCGCCGAGCCCTACACCGCGCCGCCGGGGGTCGAGTCGCTGCAGGACTACGGACGGTTTGGCGCGCCCGCCCTCACGCGGCCGTTGTTCGACCGGCTGCACTGGGCGTCGACCGAGAGCGCCACCGTGGCCCCCGGCCACATCGAAGGCGCCCTGGCCGCCGCCGAGCGCGCCGCCGACGCCGCGCTTGCCCGGCTAGCCGCCTAGCCTCGCGGGCGGGTGCGAGCCGGGCGAGCGGCCGTGCACGGCCAGGTACGTGAGCGGTGCGAACGAACCAAGCGCCGCGGCGTAGGCGAGCCATCCCCACGGGGACACGCCGCGCGAGCGCGCGTCCCGCAGGGCCCAGCCGAGCCAGAAGACGATGGCGATGACCAGGTCGACCCAGATCTGCGCGCTGCACCAGTTGCGCGCCAGGTTGGCGGGTACATTGAGGCCGTCGACGACGAGGGCGGCGATGGTCAAGCCCCCGAGCGCCGCCAGCCCCACGGCGCCCAGGGACGAGCGCGCGTTGCCGGATGCCGCGTTCCCCGGCGAGCCAGGCCAGCGACCGTGCACGGCTGCGTATGCCAGCGGCGCAATGGACCCGGAACAGCAGGCAAACACGATCCAGCCCCAGCCCGACCGGCCGCGGGAGCGCGCGTCGCGCAACACCCACCCGGCCCAAAAGAGCAGCGCAATCACCAGATCGGCAAAGACCTGGGCCGACGTAAGGCTGTGGGCGATGGCGTCGACGAAGCCGTTCAGGCCAGCTTTCGCCAGGCAAAACGCCGTAAACACCGCAAAGGCTACCAGCGCGATGCCGCTGCCGATGCGCACCTTGGAGCTGCCATGTGCCGTCACGACCAAACGCTACCGCCGCCGGGTACCCCCGACAATTACCTCCCCAGGTAGGCGCCTGGCCGCGCTCTGCCGCGCGGCGAGGCGCGCCTTAGCTCGCGAGCCGGGCCACGACGAGGGTGATGTCGTCGTCGGCCGGGTGGCCCTCGGTGAAGACCGTGGCCTCGGCGACGATTTCGTCGCGCAGGTTGGTGACGTCGCGATCCTTCTCGGCCAGGCGCTTGAGGTGCCGCTGAAACCGGCGGTCGCCGTACTGCTGCCGCGCGGCGTTGGTGCTTTCGACCAGGCCATCGGTGTACCAAACCAACACGTCCCCCGGCGAAAGCTGGCGGGTGTGTGCCTTGTACTCGGACGTTTCCGAAGTGCCGAGCGGATTGCCCCGGGCGGCGAGCACGTCGAGGCGAACCGCGCCGTTTTTGCGGCGGCGCGCCAAGTACGGCACCACGTGGCCAGCGTTGGCGTAGGTGACCGTGGTGGTCGCCGGATCGATCAGCGAAGCAAAGCAGGTCATGTGAAACTCGGTGCCGCCGGTGCGCCGAACCGTCGCGTTGAGCAAGTCGAGCAGCTCGACCAGATCGACGTTCTTGCCCATCATGCGCATGGCCACGTCGTTGCAGCCCTTGGCCGCCGCGGTGACCATGGCGGCGGCGACGCCGTGGCCGGTAACGTCGCCAATGAGCACCAGGATCTGGCCACCCGGCAGCGGATACACCGACCACCAGTCCCCGCCGCATCGCGTGGCCGGCTCATAGAGCCCGCACAGCTCGAGGCCGCGAAACTGGATCGGCTCGCCTCCCGGCACGAAGGCTTCTTGCACCGCCGCCGCGAGCTCGACCTCTTTGGCGACCTCGACTCGCGCGGCGGTTTCCTCGTACATGCGTGCGTAAACAAGCCCGGCGGTGGCGTGGTCTTGCAGGCCGGAGAGCAAGTCGAGTTCCTCGGCCCTGGGAGCGCGCCCGCCGGGGGCGGCCGCCAGCAGCACGATGCCGACGACGTCGTCCCGATTGACCAGCGGAATCAGGATCTCCGCTTCGTGGCTGTCAAACAGCCGCTCCAGCAGGGCGCGGTACTCGCCCAGGCGCGCGCCGGTGAGGTCGTCGCGCTGCACGATGTTGCCGTGCTCGGCAAACCAGACCATGAGGCGCTGCCCCGGGCTCTGGCCCTCGGGCAGAAGCTCCCCGTCGCTGTCGAGCCAGCTACCGTCGCGCCCGGGCAGCAAAAACACCACCCGGTGCATGCCCAGGGCCAGCGCGAGCAGCTCCTTGGTGGCATCGACGACCTGTTCCTGGGCCTCGGCGCGCTGGGTCTGATCCGTGAATCTGGCCAGCGCCCGGTCGATGGGCGTGTTGCTGGCCGCCTCGTCGCGGGACAGGAACGCCGCCAGGCCAACCGCGGCACGCAGCGCAAAGTAGGCCAGCACGACGAGAGCGGCGGCCAGTCCGCCGCCGGTGCCGTCGGGCAAAAGCCGCACCAGCCACCAGGCCGCGGTGCCTGCGGCGGCGACGTAAAACGCGCCGACGACCACCCGCCGATCGAGGGCAGCCGCGCGCAACAGATCGTCCACCAGCAGCGAGCGCAGGGCGACGAGCGACGCGATCGTGATGAAAAAACACGACAGCGGGTAGTACCCGATGCCGTAGCCCAGCAGCAGGTCGACGCCGCCGAGGCTGCCGATGGAAAAGGCCCAGGCCACCCGCGTGAACTGGCGGCGCCGCAGCGGCGACGGCTCGGTGTGTCGCCGCTGCAGCAAGATAATGCTGCCGACCGCGATCCAGCCGCCGATGGCGGCGACGTAGGGAATTTGCAGCGGTCCGGCCCGGCCCACCGGCATGCCGGATGCCGAGATGAGCACCCCCGAGAACACCAGATCGGTACCGACGCAGATGAGGGCGAGGGCGAGCGAGGTCAGGTACGCGGCGATCACGAGGCGCGCGTGCTGCGGCAACCGCCGGGCCAGCGCGAGGTCGAAGGCGAGCACCGAGGCGCTGCCGAGCGGCACCGGCGCCAGCGACAGCTTTACCAGCAGCGACTGGGCTTCCAGGGTGACCGTGCACGCCAGCAGCGCGAACCCCACGACGAACAGCAGCACGAACCCGCACAGCGCCAGGAACGTGGCCCGCAAAAGCGGCGCCCCGCGCATGAACAAGACATACAGGCCCATTCCCAGCGTCGCCGCCGCAGCGACCACGAAGGGAATCGCCAGGCCTTTGAACTCGTAGGACGCCGGATCGAACAGGACGCTCACGGCTGTTTGACCACCACCATGCCGTTGAACACCTTGACGCTGCGCGCGTGCCAACCGAGCAAATCGGCCGCCGACCGATTGCTGCCGCGCGCCATCTTGGCCAGGGCCGCAAGTCCGCCGAGATAGTTGTCGGCCCCTTCGACGACCGCGAGCTGGGCCGGGTCGGTATCGGCGAACGCGCGGGCGTCGTCGAGGGCGCTCACGAACTGCTCGCGCAGACCGTCGCGCCGCCCCTTGCTGGCGTCGGCAACCTCGGCGGCGACCCAGCGCTCCAGGCGCAGGGCCACGTTGCGCACGTGCCACAGCGCGCCGACGCCGTCCGTCGCGCGCAGATTGGCAAGCTCGACCTCGTCCCAGGCTTGCCGCTGGGCAACCAGGGACCGCCGCAAAAACGACTCGGCCTCGATCGCGCTTTCGAGCTCGCCGGGAAACCGGGCGTGGGCGCTGCGACCGTAGGAGAACGAGTCGTCGCGATACCCGCGGTTTTCGTAGTACGCCGCAAGCTTGCGAGACATCGGCCCCACCTCGGCGAGAGCCTCGGCCAGCGACTCGGCGTTGTGATCGACGCCGTCGAGAGCCGGCGCCTGGTCGGCAGCGGCGCGCAAGCGGGTCAGACAGCTGGACTCGAGCTCGGCATCGACCGCGACCACAGCGGGAATGGAGCCGCGCCGGGGCCGCTTGCCCGCGCTCGCCCGGTAGGTCTCGAGCGACTGCTCCAGCAAATCCCCGAGCCCGTCGAGACAGTCTCGAACGCGGGCCAGCTTTTCCACCGCGAGATCGACTTGATGCGGCCCGGTGTCGCCGAGCAGGGGCGCCGCGTCGACCGATGGCGTCGCCGGGGTCAGCGCGCGCACGGCCACCGGAAGACGCGCGGCGAGTCGGCGCGGCGCCGCGGTGCCGCCGGCGATTGAGTAGCGCACGGTGAGCCGCCTCGGATGGCGGAACTCAACCTGGTAGCGTTCGTCGGGCACGGCCCGAATCGACCGCTCGGCGCGCTCGGCGCCGTCGACGAACACCACCGCGTCCTCAGGCTGGGGCGCCAGCGCGACGTCGACGGGGCCCGGCGGTGGTGCCTGCCACAGATAGCCCAGCCGGTGGTACCGATACCCGGCGCCCGCGGCCGCCGCGACGACCACCAGCGCCAGCAGCCAGCCAACGATCGCGCCGCCGCCCCCCGAGCGCTGCACGGGGGCCATGGTGCCGCCGGCCGCCCGCGGCGTTACCGCGATTTGCGCCGTCGATACTTGCGGGCCAAACGTGTTGCCGAGTTCGAGGTCTTCGTCCTCGTCCGCCGGCGGGGCAAAGTCGGCGGCGGGTGCCTTTTCGCGGGTGCCCAGCGCCCTCGGTGCGGCGGGCCGGGTGCGGGTTGCCTCCGGTGGCTCGAAGGCGCTCGGCCCAGGTCCCGCGACTTCGGGCGCGCCCTCGAGGTCCTGGAGCTGCAGCGCGCCGGCCGGCGCGTCCAACGCGCCGAGTCCCTGGGTCGTGCCACCGGCCGACGGCGAGGCCCCGGCAAGCGCCAGCGTCGACATCGGGCCGGGCGCCTGCCCGACCGCCGCCGGTGCTCCGGCCGCGCCCGCCAGGGCTTCGCGCATCTCGTCGGCCGAGCCGTAGCGCCGAGCGGGGTCGCGCTCGAGAGCGCGCATCAGCACCGCTTCGAGTGCTGGCGACATCGACGGCGTCAGCTCGCGCGGCCGGGGAAACACGCCCTCGATGATCGCGGCCAGCACCTGGTTGTAGGTCTGGCCTTCGAACGGCGCGCGGCCGCACAGCGATTCGTAGGCAACGCAGCCCGCGGCCCACAGATCGACGCGATGATCGAGGTCGGTCAGACCGCGAGCTTGCTCGGGAGCCATGTACTGCGGCGTGCCCATGACCGTTCCGAAGGCCGTGGGCCGCGGCGAGTCTTTGAGCGACGTTGGCGCCGGGCCGATCTCGCCAAGAACCTTGGCGATACCGAAATCGAGAATCTTGACGAACTCGGGGTCGTCGTCGCGCCGCTCGAGGAACACGTTTTCCGGCTTGAGATCGCGGTGAACGATGCCGCGCCTGTGGGCGGCCGACAGCCCTTTGAGCACCTGTCCTACAAGGCGGCACACGCGCTCCGGAGCGAGAACGGGCTGCGTTTCGATCAGGTCGGCCCAGCTCTGACCGTCGAGGAGCTCCATGACCATGTACTGCGCTTCACCCCAAACGCCCAGGTCGAACACCTGGACGATGTGCGGGTTGCCGATGGCGCTGGCCGAGCGGGCTTCCTGCCGAAACCGCGCCATGAGGTCGGTATCGCCAGAAATATCGGATCGCAGCGTCTTGAGCGCCACTTGCTTGCCGAGCGCTTCGTGGGTAGCCGCGTACACCACCCCCATAGCGCCGGCGCCGAGCACCCGGTCGATCCGATACTTGTTGGCGACCAATGCCCCAACTTCAAAGTGCGGACTCTGTCGCGCCCCCCCCGCCACGGCGCCGATCATAGCTCTCCTTCGCCCCGATTGTCATAAAGCTGCTCGCCCCATACAATGCAAGGCGGTGGGGGATCGAACTCGCAAGCCGTCGATGCGTCCGGGCCCCTACCGCGACGACGAATCGGTGGACCTGCCCCTGCCGCCGCCCAGCGACCACGACGACGGGCCCACGAGCACCGGGGTGTTTCGCTTCACGCGCGAACTCGGGCCGCCGGTGGACCCGCACGACTCGGTGGTGCCGGCGATTCCCCTGGACGCCACCGAGGTGCAGGAAGCCATTCACGAGGGCGGCGACACCGAGCGCACCACGCCGTTCGAGCGGGCCGACATCGAGCTGATGGCCGGCGAGCACACCGAGGTCGAGGCGACGCGGCCGGAGACGCGAAGCAGCCGGCGCCTGCCTCTGCCGGCGCTGCCGCCGGAGGACGACCACGCGGCGCCCGGGTCGGCGACCGAGATTGGCAGCGTCAACGCTCGCCTGCGTCGCGACGAATTCGGTCCGGGAGCGCCCCCGCGCCGGCCACACCGAGGTCCAACGGCTCCGCCGCTGCGACAGCCTCCGCCACCGCCGCAACCCGCGGACGCCCCGTCCGACCGGCAGGCGTCACTGCGACCGGCCAGCCGACCGACGGCCGACGAGGAACAGCCGCTCATTGGCGGTCGCTACCGGGTCGTTTCGCGCATCGGCGAAGGCGGCATGGGCAAGGTGCTCAAGGTCAAGCACGCCCAGCTGGGCAAGGTCTTTGCGCTCAAGATCATTCACGACAGCGCAGCGACCGAGGAAAAAGCCCGAGAGTCGTTCTTTCGCGAGGCGCGCCTAGCCAGCTCGCTTTCGCACCCGAACGTGGCATCGGTCGTCGACTTCGGCGAAGACCCCAACTTCGGCGCCTTCATGGTGATGGAGTACCTCGAGGGCGAGATGCTGTCCGTGGTGCTGCATCGGGCAAAGCGGCTGCGCCCGCCGCAAGCCTGCGACATCCTGCTGCAAATCGGCGAAGCCCTTCACTACATTCACCAGCACAACGTCGTCCACTGCGACATCAAGGCCGAGAACATCTTGCTTTGCGAAGTGCCGGGCACCAAGCGCCGCAAGCAGGAGGTCAAGCTGCTCGACTTTGGCCTCGCGCGCAGCACCGCGCACCGGCAAACCACGTCGCTATCGGGAACGCCGCACTACGTCGCGCCCGAGCGCATCCGCGGCGAACCCGCGTCCCCGCTGTCTGACCTGTACGGACTGGGCATTCTGTTTTACGAGCTGCTCACCGGCCGGGTCCCGTGGAACGGCAACGTCGCCGAAATTCTGTGCGGCCACCTGGAAAAGCGGCCGCCCCCGCTCGGCGAGACCATTAGCGAAGAGGTCGAGCCGGCCCTCGAGAACCTGGTTTTCAAGGCGCTGAGCAAAGACCCCCGCGACCGCCACAAAGACATGGCGGGCTTTCTGTACGAGCTGCGCACCGTCATGGACATGATGGGGATCGGTCGGCGCCGAAAGAGCAGCAACCGCCGCAAGATCGTCATCGAGCGCCAGGGCAGCCAGCGCGACGAGCTGTGCCGGGCCTTGTTCGACGCCCACCGCCTGCCCGTGGCGATGATCAACCCGCGCGGCCTCATCGTGCTCGCCAACGCGGCCTTTTCCAAGTTCGTCATGGGCGTGGCCGTCGACGTCGAGGGCCTCACCGTGCAAGCGACCCCTCTGGTCGGCACGTGGCACACCTTTGAGATGGATCTGGAGCGCGCCTGCAAGGGTGACCCGGTGCGTCGAATCGTCGAGATCGACCTCGCGGACGGCGAGGTGCGCAAGCTGCTGATGTGGCTCGACCCGGCGCCGGTCGGCGGCAACGCCGTGTTCGGCGTCCATCCTGTCGACCTCTGAGCTCTCGCAATACCGGGCAATCGAGCCCGGTTGCGGCAAGCGAGCCAGACAGCTGGCTTGCGCGGGCTATAGTGGCGCCAGTAGTTTCGGTCCTAGTACCGGCGCCGGCAGAACGAGCGCCGCTGAGGAGATCCCCATGAGAAACATCCGCAGGAGCGCGGGCGCTCTGCTCGCGGCGCTCGCGCTCATCACGCTGGCGCCGGGCGTCGGCCGAGCCGACGACCCGAAGATCCCCTTCGAGCGCTACATGCTCGACAACGGCCTCGAAGTGATTCTGCACCAGGACAACAGCGTGCCCCTCGTGGCGGTGTCGGTCTGGTACCACGTCGGCTCGGGCAACGAAACGGTGGGCAAGAGCGGATTCGCGCACCTGTTCGAGCACATGCTCTTCCAGGGCTCGAAACACACCGGCGTCGACCAGCACTTCGCGATCCTCAAGAACATCGGCGTCTCGTCGGTCAACGGCACCACGAGCTACGACCGAACGAACTACTACGAGGTGGTGCCGTCGAACCAGGTCGAGGTGGCGCTGTGGCTCGAGAGCGACCGCATGGGCTACATGCTGCCGCTTCTCACCCAGGAAGCCCTGGACGGTCAGATCGACGTCGTTCGCAACGAGCGCCGCCAGCGCATCGACAACGTTCCCTACGGACCGACCTTCATGAAGGTCAACGAGATGCTGTATCCCGAGGGACACCCCTATCGGTACCAGGTCATCGGCAAGCACGAAGACCTGGAAAGTTCGACCCTCGACGACGTCCGCGGCTTCTACAAGCAGTGGTACGCGCCGTCGAACGCGACCCTGGCCATTTCCGGCGACTTCGACGTCGGCGAGATGAAGCAGCTGGTCGACAAATGGTTCGGCACGTTTCCAAAGAGTGAAAAGCCGGTGTTCACTCCGCCGCCCGCGCCTTCGCTCGCCAAGACCAAGCGCGTGACGCTGGACGACCAGTTCGCCAAGCTTCGCCAGGTGACGTACAGCTGGCACTCGCCGGCCGTGTACGCGGATGGCGACGCCGAGCTCGAAATCCTCGCCAGCGCCCTCGGCTCGCGAACGGGGCGCCTGTACAAGCGCCTGGTCCTCGAGGAGCAGGTCGCTCAGTCGGTCTCGGTGTATCAGTACGGCGCCGGCCTTTCGGGCACCTTCAACGTAAGCGCGATCCTCAAGAGCGACGCCGATCTCGACAAGGTCGAGGGCATGATCAACGAAGAGCTCATGAAGATCTTGCGGGCGCCGATCGAACAGGCCGAGTTCGACAGGTTCCTGGTGAGCAACGAGTCACGCTACGTCTACGGCCTGGAGGGCATCCTGGCGCGCGGCGAAACCCTCCAGTCCTACAACCACCATCTCGGCGACCCCGACAGCATCACGGCCGACCTGGATCGCTACCGCAAGAGCACGCCCGCGGCGGTCCTGGCTGCGGCGCAGAAGTGGCTGAGCAAACCGCGCATCGAAATCATCACCGTTCCGGTGGCGCCCAAAGCCGGCGCCGACAAGGGAGGCAAATAGACATGAAGGCCACCAAGCTCATTGCTGGCGTTGCCCTCGCCGCGGTCGCCGGCTGCGGGTCGCCCGCCGCAAGACCCGCCGATACTGCGCCCGTGGAGCCGGCCCCGGCCCCGACCCCGGCCCCGGCCGCTGACCCCACGCCGGCGCCGGCGGAGCCCGCCGACCTCGTCTTTCCCGACGAAGAGTTCCGCGCCCGGCAACCGCAGGCCGGTCCGCCTCGCCCCTTCAATCTGCCGGAGATCAAGACCTTCGACCTGTCGGGCATCAAGGTGTACCTGGTCGAGCGGCACACCCTGCCCACCGTGCAGATGCGCCTGAGCGTGCCGGGCGGCTCCGACCTCGACCCGCGCGGCAAAGAGGGCCTGGCGTCTTTGTGCGTGGACTTGATGGACGAGGGCACCGCCACTCTCGACAAGGTCGCGTTCAACGAAGCGCTGGCCGACACGGCGTCGACGGTGTCGGCCAGAGCGGGCGGCGACCGCCAGTACGTCTTCATGTCGTCGCTGTCCAAGCATCTCGAGCCGACTCTCGCCCTGTGGAAAGCCACGCTCTTCGAGCCGGGCCTGCGGCAGAAAGATCTGGAGCGGCTGGTCAAGTCTCGACTCGAGCAGCTCAAGCAGCTCAAGGGCTCGCCCGGCTCGCTCCAGAGTCGCCTCGGCTCGATGGCGCAGTTCGGGGCCACCCATCCGTACGGCCGGTTCACCACCGAAGCGTCCTACGGCAAGATCAAGCTCGCCGACTGCAAGCGCTACCACGCGCGAAGCTTTAAGCGAAAGGGCGCCGAACTGTACGTGGTCGGCGACATCACCGAGGAACAGATCAAAGAGAAGGTCGGCCCGGCCCTCGCGAACCTCAAGGGCCGCACCCTGCGCGTGCGCAAGCCGCCGCGCGCCCGGCCAATGCGCGGGCGGATCTTCTTCGTCGATTTTCCGGGTGCCGCGCAGTCGGCTCTGGCCATGGGGCACCTCGGCCCGGGCCGCAAGGCGGCGGACTTTTTTCCCACCACCATCATGGCGCGCATTCTCGGCGGCGGGTTCGCCAGCCGCATCAACATGAACCTGCGCGAAGACAAGGGCTACACGTACGGCGCCGGGGGCGGCTTCCGCTACAACCGACTTGGCAGCGCCCTGGTGACCCGCACCTCGGTCCGCACCAACGTCACCAAGGAGTCGCTCATCGAGCTGCACAAAGAGTTCGTGAACCTGCACAAGGGAAACCCGACCGCCACGACCGACGAGCTGCAGCGCGAAAAGAACGGCGCCATCCTGGCGCTTCCGGCCCGGTTCGCCACCGGGCGACAGGCCCTGAGCGCCTATTCCAGCCTGGTCTACTGGGGACTCCCGCTCGACTACTACAACTCGTATACCGAGAACGTCAACGCCGTCACGGCCGAGCAGGTCAACGCGGCGGCGGCCCGGCACCTGGACCCGGCCAAGGCCAGCTTCATGGTCGTCGGTGACGGCAAGACGGTGCTGCCCGGCCTGTACGAGCTGGTGGCGGCGGGCTCGCTGGGCGCGGGCAACCTCGTCATCTTGAGCGACGAGGGCAAAGTGCTCGACACGGTTACGCCGGCCCAGGCCAAAAAGAAGCTTGCGGAGGCAACGCCGGCGGCCGCGGAGGGAAGCAAGCCCGACGGCCCCCCGGAGGGCAACAAGCCCGACGGCAAGCAATAGGTTGCACCCGTTCGAACCATCGCCGCGTCCCGGTAGGGACGCGGCTTTTTTTACACCAGGTCGGTGAGAAGCGGCGTGGACACGTACCGCTCGCCGGTATCGCACAGGATGACGACGATGTTCTTTCCGGCCATCTCGGATCGTTTGGCGACTCGCGTCGCAGCGGCCAGGGCCGCCCCCGCCGAGATGCCCACGAAAATGCCCTCGTCCCGGGCCAACCGGCGCGAGGTCTCCAGGGCGAGCTTTTCCGCAATCGGAATGACTTCGTCGACGACGCTTTCGTCGTAGTTGCCGGGCACGAACCCGGCGCCGATCCCCTGAATGCCGTGGGGCGCGGCCGGCTTGCCGCTGAGCACGGACGACTCGGCTGGCTCGACGGCGATGACCGACACGTCCGAGCGCTTGCTCTTGAGAACGCGGCCGATCCCCGACACCGTGCCCCCGGTGCCAACGCCCGCGACCACGGCCGCAACTTCCCCGTCGGTATCGTTCCAAATCTCGAGGGCGGTGCCGCTTTCGTGAGCGCCGGGGTTCGCCGGGTTGTCGAACTGTTCGAGCATGATGGCGCCCGGGGTCGTGCGCGCGATCTCTCGCGCCTTGTCGACCGCGCCGTTCATCATCGCGCCGGACGTCAAAACGACTTCGGCACCGAACATGCGCAGCAGAGCCACGCGCTCGCGGCTCATCGTCTCGGGCATCGTGATGACCAGGCGGTAGCCGAGGGCGGCACACGCGAACGCCAGCGCAATTCCGGTGTTGCCGGAGGTCGCCTCGACGATGGTCGCGCCCGGTTCCAGGCGGCCGCGCTTCTCGGCATCGCGAATCATCGCCACCCCGATGCGATCCTTGACGCTGCCCCCGGGGTTGCGCGACTCCATCTTGCCCAGCAGCACGCCGCCAAGCCCCTCGCCAAAGCGGCGAAGGCGAACCAAAGGCGTGCCGCCCACCGTATCCACCACGCTGTCGTAGATTGGCATTCTGGTGTCCCCTGGGTAACACGACCGGCACACCGGACCAACCCGACGTGAGGTTGCGAACTACAATAGCTCGGAAAGAGACGGGTGTTAGCAACGAACAATGCCCAGACAGTGCAGAGTCGAGTAAGCGCCGCTACGATGGCGCCGCTTTCGCATGCGGTTCTTCCACACTTCATTGCTGCTCGGATGCTGCGGGCTCGCGCTCGCGGCCGGGTGCTCTTTCGACTCGTCGGCCTTCGGCGAGAGCGGGTCCTCCGACGAACCCGGCATCCCCGGAGAGACAACCACGGGCGGTACGACCGGAAGCGGCGACGGCGACCCGCCAACCACCGGAGGTGACGGCGACACCACCGGCGACGGCGACGGCGACACCACCGGCGACGGCGACGGCGACACCACCGGTAGCGACACCACTGCCGGCGACGGCGATGGCGACGGCGACGAGTCGCCGGACGCAGGCCCCGAGCCCGTCCCGGACGCGGGCGTTCCCGACGCGGCGCCTCCGCCGCCTCCCCCCGACGAGGACAACGACGGCGTTCCCGACGCGACCGACAACTGCCGGAGCGTGCCCAACCCGCTGCAGGGCGACGAAGACCAGGACGACGTGGGCGACGCCTGCGACAACTGCCCGAGCGTCGAAAACCCGGGCCAGGAAAACCTCGACGAGGATCGAAACGGCCGTCAACCCGACGGGCTCGGCGATGCCTGCGACCCACGGCCGGAAGAAGGCGGCGACCGCATCGCCTTCTTCGACGGGTTCAACGGCCCTCTCGACCCGGCCTGGGTCGATCCCAACGCGGGCACCAGCGGCGCGAACTGGGAGAGCGTCGGTGGCCGGCTCAGCCAGACCAACGAAAACTCGCTCGACGCGCGCCTGGTTCGCGCCGACCTCGAGCTCGAGACCACCTTTGTCGACTCGCTGGTGACGATCAATTCGTTTACGAGCATCCCCGGCGACATCGGAGGCCGCTCGGTCGGCACCCTCGCATCTTTTGGCCGCGACATTGGGCAGACCAACGCCTACGCGTGCGAGCTGCGCGCCGACTCCGGCAATTCGCGGGGCCGGCTGCGCCTCGGACGCATCGGCGGCTTTGGCTCGGGCTTCATCGACGACGCGATCTTGCCCGGTCCCCTGACGCCAGCCATTCGGTACCGCGTCGGACAGTGGGCCGACGGCGACGTCCAGGAGCAGCTCTGCGTGTCGTTCGAGGAAGGCCGCGGAGACCCGCTTGCCATCGGTGACGACGAGGCTCTCGAAGGCGGCGCCGTGGGCTTGCGCACCACGCGGGCGGCCGCGAGCTGGGACTTCATCCTCGTGTACGAGCTCGGCGGCCCGCTGCTGTAGCTCTGCCCGGGACGCTCGGCGTCAGCGAACCATCGCCAGGACGACGCTCAGGACGAACGCCGCCGCGAACAGGGCGACGATGAGCGGAACCTTCCAGGCCAGCTCGCTCCTTCGGCGCGCCCCGCAGTGCATGCACGCAGCCTCGGCGCTCGGCGTCATGTTCTGACACACCGAGCAGGGACGGCGCGGCGCCGTTACGTCACGCCCACAGCCCGCGCACCGTGCGTCCGCCGTCGTCGCCCGGCAAAACGGGCACACCCGCTGCGGGGCGGCGTTCACGCCATCACCGCTCTAGGCCGCCAGGGCGTCGACGATCGCCTCGACGTGCTGCTTGTTTTGCTTGGCGCCCATGCGGTGAAACTTGGCCGTAAAGGGCTTGGACTCGTCTTTGACCTTGAGGTGCGTAAAGATCGACCCCTTGGAGCCCGACGCCTTGCCCTTGAGCGACGGCAAGTCGTATTCGAGGACTTCCTTGACCTTCACCTTGCCGCCGGAGAACTGCACCACCACCAGGCGGTTCTCGGTGAGCCCCACCAGGTATTCCTTGGTCAGCAGCGCCACGGCGATGGCACCTGGCAGAATCGCCAGCGCGAACAACACGATCATCAAGCCGATGTTTGGCTGCTTGACGCCGTATCCCCAGTGCTTGAGTGTCTCTCCGGGCTGTAGCTGCTGCTGTAGCGACGCCACAGGCACCGACTCGTCCTTGAAACGGGCCATGTCCCCTCCCCCCTTTACTTCGGTACCGGAAAGCCAGCGCTACCGCAAGGCCGTGGGCGAGCTGCCCACACCGCCTCACGTGCGGGCGCCCAGCGCACTCGCGCCGGTCAGAGCCGGTCGCAGACGAAGTGGTTCTCGGGCTCGGTGCGCATAGGCTCCTCACCGACCTGGGGGCAGTTGCGGCGAATCGCGGCCTTGAGCGCAGCCACCTCCTGCCAGGTGAGCGCCATGGAGTCGAAGACAAGCGGAATGCTGGCGGCGGTTTCGACCGTGTTCGTGAGCGTGGCCAGACTCGACGCCGCCCGCCCGGTCTCCCAGATGCTCAGGAAGTTGTCGCGAAAAGCACGAAGCAGCGGCGAGAACTCCGGTCCGGTAAACACGAGCATGTTTTCGAAGGTGTTGTGCTCGGCGTTGTCCGACAGGTTGTAGCTGCCGGTGAAGAGCGTATCGCCGTCGATGAGAAGGTACTTGTGGTGCATTTGGCGGGCGTACGAAAAGTGCCACCGGTACGCGTAGTACTTGTAGCGCACGTCGATGCCGGCTCGGCCGAGCGCAAATCCGAAGTAAAAGCCTCGGTCCAGACATCGATTGCGCTGGGACTCGGTGCGGGCCTCGGCGAGACAGTCGTCGAGCCGTCGCCGCTGAAAGCCGTCGTAGTACTCGCTGATGTACTCCTGCCCGTCGAGATACACGCGAATATCGACGTCGGGATCGGCGGCCCTTTTCGCCAGCAGTGCTTCGCTAACGGGCCGCGACCGAAGGTGTCCCGAGGCGATCCAGATGGAACGTCGAGCGCCGGCGATGGCGGCGACGAGCTCGCTGGCCAGGGCGTTGCGACCGGCGATGCGAAAGGTGTCGCCCCGAGCCGAGAAGTTCGGCGACGTAAACCAGGCGTCGGTACCCGGATGATCCTGAATATCGCGGTCGTCGATCGCAAGCGCCGGCGGCTCGAACGCAAAGCCGTCATCCCAGACGAAGTCGCGCGAGTGCCGCCACAAGCGATTGAACTCGCGCTGCAGCCGCAGCGTGAGCTCGGCGTATCCCCGGTAGATGATCGTGTTTTCGTCGTAGCGCGTGGCCGCGCCGTTGGACCAGTTGCCGCTGCCGGTCGCAACGACGGCGGTCTCGGCGCGACCGAGGTCGTCCCGAGGGCCGTCGATGATGACGAACTTGTGGTGCATGATCTTGTTCACGTAGCGAACGTCGATGCCCATGCGCTCGAGCCGCGCCGACTTCGAAAACTCCAGGGAGCTGCCCGTCTTCTTGCGGTCGCTGTTGGCGCCTTCGAAGATCATGCGCACGGTGACGCCACGAGCGACGGCGTCGGCCAACGCCTCACCGATGCGGGCGTCCGACCAGCTGTACATCGCGATGTCGAGCGAGTGCTCGGCGGCATCGATGTGTTCGGCGATGGCGACGTTGTGACTCTGCTCGTACGGCTGAGGCGAGAAGATGACGTCGAGCGATCGAGCTCGCTGGGCGTCCAGGTACCCGGCTACCCGGGCGTAGTCGAGCAGCCGTTCCAGGGCGACCGGCCCCACCCACGGCACCGAGTCGAGTGCCGACAAATCGGCGAACAGCGCATCGTCGCCGGTTCCGGGTGCGCCGTCGGCACCGTTGCGCCGCCCGACGATGTTGTACGCCGCGCGGCGATCGAGGCCCGCGTCGTCGTCGAGCTCGATGGCGTTGACGGCGACGTCGTTGACGAGGCTCAGCACGGCCGCGGCCTCGGGGCTGGTGGACTCAAGGGCGCTGGCGAAGGATTCGTCGGCGGTCCGGTCCGCCGGCTCATCGAGCTCCGGCCCTGCGCCGCCCGCCGCGCAGGCGCAGACAGAAACCGTCGCCGCCGCGAGGGCACCGTAGAAGCGGGCCGATGCGAACCGCAGCTTTCGTTCGAGAATTGATGACATCCGGGGACTTCCTGTGGAGGTCCCCGGGCCCTTTACAAGTCGCAGGCCACCGCGAGGCGATGCATCTGGGGGAGTTAGCGTTCCCCCGGATCTGTCTGAAGTTTGGACAGCGTCCGGTCGCCCGGACACCCGACAGCTGACGGGCTCAAGCGTTTTGGCGCGTTAGGGCGTCGTCGGGCGAAGTCGACTGATTTCGCGACAGAGGCGAATGCCCTATCCACGTCGCAGCGGGCGGCTCACGAGGCAGAAGCCCGAACGCCCGCCATCGCGTTCACTCTCCGCAGCCCCGGCGGACTACTGGTCGTCTTCGATCGGTTCCCACCACTGGCACCACCACTCGGCCCCGACCAGGATGCGGAGCTTCGAGTGCCAGCAGTAGGCGATGTCTTTGCCCGGCTCGATGTAGTAGAGGCAGTTGTCGCACTTCTCGTCGCCGTAGGGCTTGCCCTTGAGCACGGCGTCCGACGCCATGTGACTGAGCTCGAGCGCCTTTTTTTCGTCGACCTCTTTCGGTTCCGGCTTGGGAAGTTCGTCCGCCATGCACCGAAGGTAGCCCAGCCTCCGGCCCGAGCAACGCTGCCTAGCGGCGTTTTCCGCGCTTTTTCTTGCCGCGCCGCCCGCGCTTTTTCTTGCGCGGCCGGTCGTCGTCGTCGTCGCCGTCGTCAGCAGCGGGCGGCGGTTCCTTCGGCACGAATTTGCGCTTCTTCTTCTTTTTGCGAAACCGGGAGTCGTCGAACTCGCCCTCGGCCTTCTTGTTGCGCGCTTTGATGGCGTCTCGCTCGGCGATGGCGCGGGCGCCGGCGTCGTCGCCTTCGCACATGACCCGCGCGGGCGCGCCCTCGTCATCGATTTCGCAGCCGCGCTTGCCGCAGCGAGCCGCCTTGCAGGCTTGCTTCGCGGTAACGAAGCACTTGTTGCCGGTCACGAAGTAGCACTCCTTGCGGTCGCCCTGCCAGCGCCACTTGTTGACGCGCTCCTGGGACATGCCGACCGAGTTCTCGTCTTCGTAGTTGGCGTCGCGTTTGGGGGTCGTGCGCTGGGCCCGAGCCTGGGGCGCACCGGCGACGTTGCCGCGAGGCGTCGTGTCTTCGGCGAGAGGGCCACCGCAGCCGGCGACGAGCGCGCCCGCCAGCAGCGCCGTCACTCGAACAACCAGTGTGTTCATCGCCGTCAGTCTAGCGCAACGCGCTCTATCGACCGCGCGGATTGCGGCGTGGCGGGTCGGCGCCCGGCGCGAACCAAGGTCGGAACGCGCTCGCCAGCAACACCGCCCGCGCCACCGCCCCGACCATCGACACCGGAGGCAGACGGATCGGACCGATTCCAGCCCGTGTCCGGTGCTACGTGTGGTGAAACGGGAGACGATTCGCGACCGCCACCTCGGTGCGCTGAGTTATCTTCGCGCCATGGGGAGTGCCAAACAGGCAGGGAGCGGAGCGTGGATTGGGGCCGGCGCGGTCCTGGCCGCCATGTTGGCCGCCATCCTGGCCGGAAGTTGCTCGAGCGGAACCGCCTCAGACGACCCCACCGACGACCCGGCGCTGCCGGGCGACGACCCCACAACGACGTCCTCGGGCCCCGGCGATGGCGACGGTGACGGCGACGGCACCGCGGGCGACGGCGACGGCGACACTCCGCCTCCGTGCACGGGCGACTGCCTGCCCGACGAGGCCGTGTACGTCGACGCCACCCGCGGCGACGACGGCAACGGCGGCACGGCCTCGACTCCGCTGCGCACGATCACGGCCGGCATCGACCGGGCGACGGGCGAGGGCATCGGCGCGGTGTTCGTCGCCGCCGGTGACTACAGCGAGTCCATCGCCATGGCCGACGGCGTGTCGCTGTATGGCGGCTTTGACGCGTCGTGGACCCGCACCGGCGCCGCGACCATCGTCAACGGCGGCGCCGTCGGCGTGACCGCCGATGGCATCGTGACGCCAACGGTCATCGACGGCCTGACCCTGCGCAGCGCCGACGCCACCGAGCCGGGCGGCAGCTCGATCGCCGTGCTGCTGAGCGGCTCTTCGGGCCTTACCTTTGCCAGCTGTGCGATTGCCGCCGGCAACGGAGCCAACGGCCTCGCCGGTACGGCCGGCACCAAGGGCGCCGACGGCGCGCCCGGCGGTGAAGGCAACCCCGGGTGCGAGGACTCGAGCATCTTCTGCAGCGGCTGCGACCGCCCCCTCGGAGGAGTGGGCGGAGCCAGCGCCTGCGGCGCCAACGGCGGCCAGGGCGGCCAGCCCGGCAAGGGCGACGATGCCGGCGACGGCGGCGGCCCGGGCGCCGGCGGACTGGCCGGCGGTTCCGGTGGAGCCCAGGGCCAAGATGGCGGCCTCGGCGCGACCGGAGCGCCGGGCACCCCCGGGCTCAACGGATCGGGCGGCTCCCGCATCGGCACCCTGGGAGCGATGGGCTACGTCTCCGCCGACGGCACCTCCGGCACGCCCGGCAGCGGCGGGGCGGGCGGCAGCGGCGGCGGCGGCGGCGGCGGTGGCAACGACAACTGCGATTCCTGGGGCAGCTCGGGCGGTGGCGGCGGTGCCGGCGGCTGCGGTGGCGGTGGCGGTACCGGCGGCGGCGGTGGCGGCGCCTCCATCGGCGTGCTGCTCGCCGACAGCGCGACGACGCTGACCGACTGCACCGTGAGCGCGGGCATCGCCGGCGACGGCGGCCCGGGCGGTGCGGGCGGACCGGCGGGCTCCGGCGGGGCGAGCGGCGCCGGCGGCGCGTACGGCGGCGACGGCGAGCAGGACGACGGCGGCATGGGCGCAGCGGGCGGCGCGGGGGGCGCGGGTGGAGCCGGCGGTTCCGGCGGCGGTGGCGGCGGCGGCCTGTCGGCCGTGCTCGCGTGTACGGGCGACACCGATGTTGTCGTAGACGGCACCGAGCTCGAGGTCGGCCGCGCCGGCTCGGGCGGAACCGCGGCCACCAGCCCCGGAGAAGACGGCATCACCACAATGGGCTACGACTGCGCGCTGTTCATGCCGTAGCCAACCACACGCAGTCGCGCTACAAAGTAACCGGGGGTCGCGGCGCCATCGCGCCGCGAGGTCGGGGAACGTGGGCGAAAGAGCAGTAAGACTTAGCCTCGATAGCGACCGGTTCGAGGTTGGGGGCATTCTCGGTCGCGGCGCGATGAGCATCGTCTACCGCGCGTTCGACCGCGAGCGGAACGTGCCGGTGGCGCTCAAGTGGCTGCGCCGCGTCGACGCCAACGCCGTGTTTCGCTTCAAGCGCGAGTTCCGCGTGCTCGCCGGACTCAGTCACGCCCACGTCGTCAAGGTCCACGAGCTCGTGCAAAGCGAGGGCGACCTGCTCATCGCCATGGAGCTCATCGAAGGGCCTCCCTTTGGCGCGCACCTGCGCGGCCGCGGCAACAGCGCCGACCGCACGCCGCACGCGGCCACGCTCACTCTCGACACCCTGGACGTGCCCCCCGGGTCGAAACCCCAGCCTCCGCTTCGACGGACGACCGGCCCGGTGCTCGCACTGCCCAAGCCGCTCAACGCCGACCTCATGCCGAGACTGCGGCGCGACCTGCTGCAGCTGGGCCAGGGGCTGATGGCCCTGCACACGGCCGGCATCGTGCACCGCGACATCAAGCCGTCCAACGTGCTGGTCGAAAGCGGCAGCGGGCGCGTGGTCCTGCTCGACTTCGGCGTTGTCGGCGAAATCGCGGGCGACGCCGGCGCCGACGCGCGGCTGGTCGGCACGCCGTCGTACATGGCTCCCGAGCAGGCCGCCGGCGAACAAGCCACGCCGGCGAGCGACTGGTACGCCGTCGGCGTGCTCCTCTACGAGACGTTGACCGGGCAGCGCCCCTTCATCGGCGATGCCGACAAGGTCCTCGCCGACAAGCTCGTGCGCTCGGCCCGCCCGGTGCGCGACCTGGCGCCGCGGGCTCCCGCCGATCTGGCCGACCTGTGCGACGCCCTGCTGGAGCGGTCGCCGGGGCGCCGTCCGGGCGCACCCGAGATTCACGAGGTCCTCGGCGCCAGCACCAAGAGCGCGCCGGTCATGGCGTCGGTAAGCGGCGCGCGCCCGGGCGCGCGCATCTACGGCCGGCGTCCCCAGCTCATGCTGCTGCACGAGGCCCTCGACGCCGTGCAAAACGGGCAGCAGCGCACGGTTTTCGTCCACGGCGTATCCGGCATTGGCAAGACCGCCCTGGTCGAGACCTTTTTGGCCGAAGCCCGCGACCGAACCCAGCCGCTCATCCTGACGTCGCGTTGCTTCGAGCGCGAGAGCCTTCGCTACAAGGCGGTCGACGGCCTGATAGACGAGCTCACTCGCTACGTCGAGACCCTCGACAGCGCGACCGGCCGGCGCATCGTGCCCCTGGACGTGCGCGCGCTGGCGCGCCTGTTTCCCTCGGTCGACTTGCTCGCCGAGCGGTACGTGCCCGGCGACAACCGCCCCGAGTCGTTCGATCCCGTGGGCGCGCGAGAACGCGCATTCAACGCCCTGCGGGCCATGCTTCAGGCCATCGCCCAGCGCCGGACCGTGGTGCTGCACCTCGACGACGTGCAGTGGGGCGACATCGACAGCGCCGCCCTGCTCGACCGCGTGTTTCGCCAACCGCTCCCTCCGCCCGTCCTGCTCATCGCCACGTATCGGCGCGAGGACGCCGGCAGCAGCGCGTTCGTTCAGTCCTTGCGGCGTTCGTTTGCCGACGCGGCCGTGCTCGGTATCGACCCGCTGTCCCGCAACGACTCTCTCGACATGGCCCACGAGCTCCTCGGCGAGGGCGGACCCATGGTCGCGCGCCTGGCCGGGTCGATCTGTCGAGAGTCAGGCGGCAACCCGCTGCTGGTCGAAGAGCTGGCCCGGTTCATCTCCACGGACGAAGGGTCGAGTCACTCGCTGTCCGGCGACATCAGCCTCGACCAGCTGCTGCGCGCCAAGCTCGACCGCCTGCCGCGCGGCGCCCGCGTGCTCGCCGAGCTGATCGCCGTCTCGGGTGAGCCGGTTGCCCAGCGGCTGGTGCTCGCCGCGGTCGGCCCCAACGTCGACGGGGAGGCGACCCTGGCAACGCTGCGGGACAAGAACATTGTCCGCACCCGCGGCAGCCGCCCCGGCGACGCCGTCGAGTGCTTTCACGACCGCGTGCGCAGCGGCATCTTGGGGCGCATCACCCTCGAAGACCGGCGCAAACGCCACGCCCAGCTCGCGGAGACCATGTTGCGGCTCGGCGTCGACGAACCCGAGAAGCTCGCCTTCCACTTTACGGGCGCCGGCGACCTGAGCCGGGCCAACAGCTACACGCTCGCCGCCGCCGAGCTCGCCGAAAAGGCCCTGGCGTTCGACAAAGCGGCGACCCTGTACCGGCGCGCCATCGACAACGGCGCCGACGCCCCCGACCTCAACGCCCACCTGGCCCGCGCGCTCGGCGCGGCCGGCAAACAGGCCGAGGCCGCGCCCCTGTTTCTGCAGGCGGCCGAGGCCGCGCAAGACGACGACGAACGGCTCGATCTGCTGCGCGAAGCCGCCCGCGCGCTGCTGGCCTGCGGCCACGTCGAACAGGGCAGCGAAACGCTGCTGGAGGTTCTCGATGCCGTGGGGCTATCGATGCCGCGCTCGGCTCGGCGCGCCGCGTTCGACCTGTGGTGGCAGCGGCTGCGGGTCCGCCGCCGCGGACTCGACTTCGAGGAGCGCGCCCCCGAAGACATTCCGCCGCTGGTGCGGCGCAGACTCGACGCGTGCTGGACCGCGGCCACGTACCTGGCCCTGCGCAACGCCATCGTCGGCGCGACGTTTCAGGCGCGCCACCTGCTGGGCTCCCTCGATTCCGGCGACCCGGGCCAGATCGCCCGCGCGCTCGCCCTCGAAGCGGTGTTTGCCGCGGGGGCCGGCGACCTCGACCGTGCCGATGCCGTCGCCGAGCGGTCCCACAAGCTCGCCAGCGAGGCTGGCGAGGCTCCCATTACCGGCCTGGCGAGCGCGGCCCGGGGCATGTCGGCCTACTCGCGCGGCAACTGGAGGCTCGCCCACCAGGGCGTGAGCGAGGCCCTCGAGCTCTTGTCCGCCCGCGCCAGCGAGCCCTGGGAATACACGACCGCCCAGATGTTCTGCGCCTGGTCGCTGTTTTACCTGGGCGAGCTGGGCGAGCTGTCGCAGCGCGTGCCCGACATCGTCCGCGAGTCGGAGCAGCGAGGTGACGTGTTCACGGCGGACGTGATGGCCACGGGCCTGACCAACACCGCGTGGCTGGTGCGAAACGACGTCGACACCGCGCGCGAGCGCCAGCGCATCGCCCGCGAGCGGCTGCCTGGGCAAGAGTTCGAGATGCGCCACTACTGGTGCTGGATCGCCCGGGTCTACACCGACCTGTACCTGGGCAACGGCGCGGCGGCCTACCGGGACACGCGCCTGGTGTGGAAACAACTCGATTCGTCGATGCTCGCCCGGGTTCCGTCGGTCGCGCTCAACGCCCATCAGCTGCGCGCCCGTACGGCTCTGGCCGACGCGCTCGCCGACCCGACCAACCGCCCCGCGCGACTGCGCGAAGCCCGGCGCTCCATCCGCACGCTCGAACGCCTCGGCACCCCGTCCGCTCGCGCGATCGCCGCGCTCGAGCAAGCGGCCTGCGACCACGTGCGCGGCGACGTCGACGCGTGCGAGCGCTCGCTCGCGCGCGCCGCCGAGCTCCTGGACAGCGCCGACATGCCGTTTCACGCGGCCGCGGCCCACATTCGCCGCGCCCGGGTCATCGGCGGCAGCGCGGGAGACGTGCTCGAATCTCGCGCCCGTTCGTTCCTGACGGACCAGGGCGCGGTCAACCCTGACAGCCTCGTCGCGATGGTGACCCCCGGCTTCGGGGATCTTTAGCCAGGGCGCCCGCGAAGCCTCCCCAAATCGGGGCAGGCGCACCAATGCCAACGTGGCACGCGAGCAGGGGCTCCGCCGCGCCACCCTGACAGATTGGCGCCGCCCTGGCCCCCGCATCGCCCGCGGCCCCCCGATTGCCTCGGCCCGGGTCGGCCGGCGACTGAGATTCTTGTCCCCGATGCGGCCAACCGTGTCTACGCCACACCCCGGGCAGGTCTTCCTAGAATTGACCACTTGGGAATGGTAGACCCCGAACCCACACGGACCAGAAGTTGCAGAGGCGGAAGTTGCCCCCCATGAACGCCCCCGAAACCTGGACACCGCGCAAGACCGCGCGCGTCACTCAATCGACGCCTGGCCAAACTGAGTCGGCCGAGCCCCCCCGCTTTATTGGCCGATTCTCGCTGATCGAGTCCGTCGGCCGCGGCGGTATGGGGGAGGTGTTTCGCGCCTACGACCCGGAGCTGCGCCGCGAAGTGGCCATCAAGCTCCTATCCCAGACCGGTCCCCAAGAACAGCAGCACATGCTGCGAGAAGCCCGCGCCCTGGCCGCACTGTCGCACCCCAACATCGTCACCGTGTTCGACGTCGGCTGGTGCGGCGACCGGGTCTTTTTGGCCATGGAGCTCATCGAAGGCACCTCGCTGCGCGAGTGGTTGGCAGACACCCCGCGAAGCGTTCGCGACGTCTGCGACGTCTTCGCGGCCCTTGCCGACGGGCTCGCCGCGGCCCACGACGCCGGCCTCGTGCACGGAGACATCAAGCCGGAAAACGCGATGGTGGCGTCCGACGGCCGGGTCATCGTGCTCGACTTCGGCCTCGCTCACCGCGCCGAGGTCGAGTCGGGCGCGGGACAAGCAGCCCAGCGCCTGGCTGGAACGCCTCGCTACATGGCGCCCGAACAATTCGACGGGGGAGCCGTTACCGCAAAAGCCGACCAGTTCAGTTTTGCCGTGTCGCTCTACTCGGCGCTGTACGAGCGCTATCCGTTCGACGGCAGCAACACGGACGAAATCAGCGAGTCGGTTCGCGGCGGCCGCCTGGTCGCTCCCCCGGCGCGGCGGCACGTGCCCCGGCGCCTTCGCTCAACGCTGTCGCAAGCGCTCTCGTCCGACCCGGGCGACCGCCTGCCGAGCATGCGATCGCTGGCGAACGTTCTCCGGGACGCAGCTCGGTCGAAACGCCGGCTCCTGGTCGGCCTGGGTGTTGTCGCGGCTGGACTTGCCGCCGTCGCGGTCGCCGGCGCGGGAACGGACACGTGCGCCTACCCCGATCACTGGCTGGGCGACGTGTGGACGGACGAGATTCGCAGCGACGTGTTGCGCGGCTTCGAGGCGTCCGGCTCTCCGTTGGCCGCCGAGAGCTACCGGCGAGTCAGCGCCCGCCTCGATACCTACGTGGGTCAGCTCGGCGCGGCCTACGTCGACACCTGCGAGGCCACCCACGTGCGCCGAGAGCAGTCCCCCGAGCTCCTCGACTTGCGCATGCGATGCCTGCACGACCGCGCCAAGGGCGCGCAGGCCCTCGTGTCCGCCCTTCGGACCCCCGACGAAACGCTCGTGACGCGCGCAACGCAGGCGACCACCTCCCTCGCCGACCTCGACGCCTGCGACGACCCGGAGTACGTCGGCGCTCGCTACCCGGCGCCCCGGGATCCGGACACCGCGGCTCAACTCAAGCAGCTCGGCACTCGAGTGGCCCAGGCGGAAGCGGCCCGAACGACCGGCAAGCCGCGGCGCGCCCTGGAAATCGCGACCGAGCTCGCCGAGCCCGCCGCGGCTCTGGAGTATCCACCCATTCACGCCCGCACCCAGCACGCCCTCGCCCGGGCGCTGATGGACCTGGGGCGGTTTTCCGACGCCCAGGCCGCGTTCGTCGAGTCGGGCAGCGCGGCGACCGTGAGCGGCGACTATGTCGGCACCGTCGAGGCGCTGAGCGGCCTGGCGTGGTCGGTCGCCAAGCAAGGCGAGTACGACGCCGCGCTCGCCTACATCAAGTCCGCCGAAATCGCCCTTGCGCGAACCCCCGCAGACTCGTGGCTGCGCCGGGGACCGCTGGTCGTCCAGCAGGAGATCTACGCCGGACGCGGCGAACTCGAGCTGGCCCAGGAGCGAGCCAACGAGGAGCTCGCCCTCGCCACCAGGCGCTGGGGGGCCGACCACGAATGGACCGCACGGGCTCACTACAACGTCGCGCTCTCCGGGTCGAAACGCGGCGACCTCGCGCTGGCGGCCACCCACTTCGAACGCTCGCGAGTGCTGTTCTTGAACATTCTCGGCGCGTCGCATCCGCGCATCGGCTGGATTCACAACGCCCTCGGAGAGGTCGAGCGCAAAAGCGGCAACCTGGAGGCGGCCACCGACCACTACCACAAGGCCATCAAGGTGTTCGAAAACGCCCTCGGCGACGAGCATCTCAACGTGTCATTCCCCCTGCACAACCTCGCGGTCGTCGCGCAAACCACCGGCGACTGGGACAACACCCTGCGCTACAGCGAGCGCGCCGTCGCCATTCGCGAGGGGGCCCACGGGCCCGATCACCCGGGCGTCGGGCGGTCGCTCATCGCTTTCGCCATGGCCAAGCACCGCACCGGCGAGCCGGATCAAGCAGAAACCCTCTACAGGCGCGCCCTCGCCATCTTCGAGCGGGTCGATGCCAGCACGCACGTCGCCGAAACTCTGGCCAACCTGGGCGCCCTGTCCCTCGAGCAGGGAAAACGCGAGCAAGGCTGCGACGAACTCGAGCGGGGTCTCGCCCTGTGGCAGGCCCGCGGCCCCGAGCACCCAAGCCGGGCCTACACCCTGGCCGGACTTGGCAACTGCGAGCGAGCGCGCGGCAACTTCGCCAAAGCGGTCGAGTACTACGAAGAGGTACTCAGGGTCAGCGAGAACCACGTGCTGTACCCGGGGCCACTCGGCTCGGCCCAGTTCGGACTGGCGCAAGCGCTGCGAAAACAAGGGCGCGCCAGCGATCGCGACCGCGCGGAGACGCTCGCGCGACAGGCGCGCGCCAACTACGTGGCCGTCAAAGGCGACGTCCGCGAGATCGACGCCTGGCTGCAGCGCCAGTAAGCACCGCGTTCGCCGCGGCCTGGTCGCCGCGCACGGACCGTGCGCGGACCGCGCGACTGAACGACGAGACTCGCGGTTTGCTGGGGGGCTTACTTGCGCCGCTTGCGGCGCTTGCGGCCCGGCGTGCGCGGCTCGCTGCCGTTGCCGGCGGGGGGCAGCCCGGTGTGCTGGGTGAGAAAGCTGCCGCGGCTGCCGCGCCGGCCTTCGTGGGCCGTGCCGGTGCCGCGCGGTTGCCACGGCGGCACCAGGTGGTGCTTGCCGCCGCCGATGAGGTCGCGGCGGCCCATGCGCACCAGGGCCTCGCGCAGCATGGGCCAGTTGTTGGCGTCGTGATAGCGCAAGAACGCTTTGTGGAGCCGCCGCTGTTTGAGCGGCTTGACCGACGACACCGACTCGCGCTTTTTGAGGGGCGCGAGCGGGTTGAAGCCGCTGTGGTACATGGTGGTCGCGGTCGCCATGGGCGACGGCAAAAACGTCTGCACCTGATCGGCGCGAAAGCCGTTGCGCTTGAGCCAGAGTGAAAGCTCGAGCATGTCTTCGTCTTCGGTGCCGGGATGGGCGGCAATGAAGTACGGGATGAGGTACTGCTCTTTGCCGGCCTGGGCCGAGTAGCGGTCGAAGAGCTTTTTGAAGCGCTCGTAGGTGCCGATGCCCGGCTTCATCATCTTCGACAGCGGCCCGGTCTCGGTGTGCTCGGGCGCAATCTTGAGGTAGCCGCCAACGTGGTGGGTCGCCAGTTCGCGCACGTACTCGGGCGACTCGACCGCCAGGTCGTAGCGAAGCCCCGACGCCACCAGGATCTTCTTGATGCCCGGCAGCGAGCGCGCCCGCCGGTACATGTCGATCAGCGGACCGTGGTCGGTGCCGAGATTCGAGCAAATGCCCGGATACACGCACGACGGCTTGCGGCACGCGGCCTCGATTTCGCGGCTCTTGCAGGCCAGCCGATACATGTTGGCGGTCGGGCCGCCGAGGTCGGAGATAATGCCGGTAAAGCCCGGGGTGACGTCGCGGATGCGCTCGACCTCCCGCAGCACCGAGTCCGTCGACCGGTTTTGAATGATGCGGCCTTCGTGCTCGGTAATCGAGCAGAAGGTGCAGCCGCCAAAACACCCGCGCATGATGGTGACCGAGAACCGGATCATCTTGTACGCCGGAATGTCGTCGGCGTAGCGCGGGTGCGGCACGCGCGCGAACGGCAGCTCGTACAGCCGGTCCATCTCGGGCGTCGTGAGCGGCAGCGGCGGTGGATTGATCCAAACGTCGACGTCGCCGTGCCGCTGCACCAGGGCCCGGGCGTTGCCGGGATTGGATTCGCGGTGCAGCACCCGCGACGCGTGGGCGTACAGCGCCTTGTCGCGAGCGACCTGTTCGAAGGACGGCAGGCGAATCGCGGTGCGGGACCGGTCGGCCCGCGGCTTGCGAGCCAGCGGGATCAGCTCGTCGGCCGGCGCGCTCTCGGCTTCGCCCGTGGCGCACGCCGGCGCCCCCGACGAACCATCGCCCGCTTCGACCATCGCGTACGGATCGACGGGCGGCGCCAGAGGACCAACCTTGTCGATCGACGTCGAGTCGAGTTCCCACCAACCGTCGGGCCGGTCGCGGCGCACAAACGCCGTGCCGCGCAGGTCGCGAATGGTGTCGATCTCTTCGCCGCGCCCGAGGCGGTGGGCCACCTCGACGATGGCGCGCTCGCCGTTGCCGTAGACGAGCAGGTCGGCCTCGGCATCGAGAAGAACCGAGCCGTGAACCTCGTTGGACCAGTAGTCGTAGTGAGCCTGGCGGCGCAGGCTGGCCTCGATGCCGCCGATCACGATGGGCACGTCGTCGAAGGCCTCGCGACATCGCTTCGCGTACACCGACACCGCCCGGTCGGGGCGCTTGCCGGACTTGCCGCCCGGCGTGTAGGCGTCGGTCCGGCGAATCTTGCGGTCGCTGGTGTAGTGGTTGACCAGCGAATCCATGTTGCCAGCGGTGACGCCGAACATCAGGTTCGGCCGGCCGAACTCGGCAAAGGGCCGGGCGCTGCGCCAGTTGGGCTGAGTGATGATGCCGACGCGAAAGCCGTGGGCCTCGAGCAGCCGGCCGACGATGGCCATGCCGAAGCTCGGGTGGTCGACGTAGGCGTCGCCGGTGACCAGCACGACGTCGCAGCTTTCCCAGCCCAGCTCGAGCATCTCCGCCCGGGTCGTGGGCAAAAACGGAGCCACACCGAATCGATGCGCCCAAAACGGCCGGTGGCTGAACAGCCCGGTCGGGCTGTCGAGCAGACTGCTGTCAATCGACGCCGACACCGCCTCCCACCTATCACACCGGGCGCGCCCGGGCGAGAGAATCTTGTAAAGCCGCGACCAGCCCCGGCATCAAGGCCTGGTCGAGGGCTGGTCGAGGGCTCAACGAGCGCCGACGGCGGCCAAGGACCGCGACGCCGCAGCCTCGCCTGGGCCCGACACGCTCCGGGGCCTCGCGCAGCCCGAGAACGTGTGACAGACAGCCCGGCCGATACCGGCTGGCCCGGACTCGCGGGCCCGCAACGCTCGGCGGAGCGGCTAACGCCTGTGGACTCGGCGGCCGCACGCCGTAGACGAGCGCGCCACAGGCGACGCCCCGAATGTCGACGCGGTCACGGCCTTTGCCGCCGTCGGCGGCCAAAAGCGTGACGCCAGTGGCGAACGCGCGGCGGTATCGCGCTTGCACAACGCGGCGCCGCGAAGACTGCCGCGCATCAGCCCTCTTGTCGCGCGGCGGGTCATTCGCACCAACCCAACACGGAGAGAACACATGAAACAAAGTCTTGGAACGATCCTGGCGAGCGCGTCGCTGCTCAGCCTCCTTGCCTGCGGCGTTGAATCGCCGCAAGAGATCGACAACGAGGTCGACGGCGAGCCCGAGGTCGAGGCGCCGACGCAAGAAGAGCAACCCGCCCTGACCGATGGCGAGGATCGGTTCGGCGAAGGCGTCGTGCTGCTGGCGGATCTGAGGGTCGGCGATTCGCGCTTCCTCTTTCTCCAGGTAGCGGGCGCCGACGGCCAGCCGGGCGGGGTCGCGACCATCGACCAGATTGGCCCGATGTCCGCCGACCCGAGCGAGCACCCGGCCCTGGCCAACGCGTCGGCGCTCGAGCTCTTTTGGGCCCTCACCAGCGCCGAGATGGAAGTGCCGGCGCCGCTGCTCGCCCTGGGCGGCGACACGTCGGCCGAACGCGGCTGGTTTCTCGACGAGGCGCTGTCGACCGAGCGCACCGTCGCCCGCGCCGCGTGCAACGACTCGGACTTTCGCTCGTCGCTGCGCAACTGGCGCCCGGCGATCAACGACGGCGAGCGCTTTCGCCTCAACACCGGCGTAGGCGACGGCTCGGACTGGTTCGGCCCGACCTGCGGCACCGCCCTGCCCTGCGATACGCCGTCGTTTTACTCGCTGTACAACAACACCAACTCGTACTCGATCTTCAACGTGGACGAGATGAAGCAGCAGGTTGCCATCTGCAACATGAACCCGTCGCGCACCGTGTGCTCGAGCCTCACCGGCCAGTGCATCTCGCACCTCGGCCCGGTCGTGAAGTTTCAGTTCCGCCGCGAAGGAAACGCCAGCACCGGGCAGGTCTTTAGCCGCGACATGACGGCGTCGGATCTGAATTCGCGCTGGCGCTGGCGCTGGAACGGCAACCCGGACAGCGCCAACTGGGACTGGCGCATCAAAATCACCCAGGTCAAGCAGGGCGACAGCTTCGACCTGGGCTGGATCTGGGAACACCGCGGCTGGTAGCTCGTGATGACGCCGGGGTTGCCGAAATACGTTGTCGCCGCTGTGTCCGTCCTTGCCGCCGTCTCGCCCATGCGGGCGCGGGGCGCGACGAACCCGGCCATCGTGGGAGGACAGCCGGTCGAGGCCTGTGCCTGGCCGAGCGTGGTCTCCCTCGGCGGTGACTGCACGGCGACCCTGGTGCATCCCGAGCTGGTGGTTTACGCCGCTCACTGTGGAAGCGACTTCGACGAGGTGTGGTTCGGAGAGTCGATCTTCGAACCCGCCCGTCGAGTCGCGACCGTGGAATGCTTCACCTACCCCAACGGGGCGCCCGGCAACGGCGCCGACATCGCCGCGTGCCGACTGGCGGTGCCACAAACGGACGTGCCGGTCGCGCAGCTTGTGACCGCCGCGGACCTCGAACGCCTCGTGCCGGGGGCCCCTGTCGTCGTGGTCGGCTTTGGCGCCGACGAACACTACGTCGCGGGCATCAAGCGCGAGGTCGATACGGTGTTTCGCGGGCTCACCGACGATGGCGAGCTGCACATCGGCGGCGACGGCCGCGACAGCTGCCTCGGCGACTCGGGCGGGCCCGCTTTTTTGCCCCTCGGCGGCGACGGCGAATCCGTACGCCTGGCGGGGATTGTGTCCCACGGGGGGCGCTGCGGCGACGGCGGCTTCTACACCGACGCCTCGCGCTTTACCGACTGGCTCGAGGCGGTCTCGGGCCTCGACCTCGACCTCGACGCCGGCTGCGGCGCCGACGACTCGGGGCTCGCGTGCGACGGCCCACCCGTCGATGGCGGCCGCGCCTTTTCCACCTGGGATCGGGGCTGCGCGCGCACCCCCGACGACCACCACCCCGCGGGCGCCGGATGCCGCGCCGCGAGAGGCGATGGGCCGGCAGCCCCACCGGGGTCCTCCCTCGTCGTCGCGCTGGCCGCGGCCGCGTTTCTGGCGCGCCGGCGGCGGCGTCCGCCCACCGCGGTCCGCTACTCCGCGGGCACCTTGTCGTCGCCCCCGCGCTGACGCTCGCGAAACTGTCCGGGCGTGTGCCCCGTGAACGCCTTAAACGCTTTCGAAAACGCGCTCAGCGACGCGTAGCCGACGTCGAGCGCCACCTCGAGCACGCTGTCGGTTGTGTTGCTCAGGCGCTCGACCGCCCGCACCATGCGCAAACGCCGAAGCGACTCGGCCCACGTCGCGCCCACCTCCTGCGAAAACCGACGGTGGAGCGACCGCGTCGACAGGGCAGCGGCGCGCGCAACCTCCGCCAGGGACACGTCTCGCGCCAGGTTGGCTTCGGTGTAGTCGAGAGCTCGCTCGATCTCCGCCGTGACCGCCAGCGGGCGCCACATCGGCACCGGGTCGGCGGCTAGTTCGAGGCAGGTGTGGGCGAGGGCGCGAAAGAACGACTCGGCGTGGGGGCCAAACGAAGCGCCCGAAGGCCCCCAGCGACGCGTGAACGCAACCATTTCGCGCGCCAGCTCGGTCATGGTGAAGACCGAACTCGACGACGGAGCGTCGACCAGAAACTCCGGGGCGAACAAGACCGAGCAGCACGTGATCGGGTGCTTGAGCTCGATGTCGATCTCGGTATCCGCGGGAATCCAGGCCGCGTAGGTTGGCGGCAAGGTCCACCGCCGGCCGTCGACCGCAAGCCCAACCGCCCCGCGCACGGCGTACATCAGATAGTGGCGATCGAACCGGATCGGGCCGCGCTCGCGCGGCTCGAAGTCCTGATACACGCAGTACGCTGGCGGCGCCGAGTCGGTCACGAAGCCCGACGAGTGTACTACTCGGTGTCGGCGACCGTCCGCACCGGCGGGCTGGCGAGGGCCCCGTCCAGCGCGGCCTTGGTGCGCGCAAACTCGTCGCTGGCCAGGTAGGCCTCGAAGGCGGCGGGGGACGCCCACCGCTGGACGATGGCCAGCTCGCCGCGGGCCGCGGACACCGGTTGATACACCTCGTAGTGCAGGCAGTCCGCCCGCTGTCGGGCCTCTCCAGCCACGGCCTCGAGGGCCGCGACCGCATCGGGCTCCGCCCCGGGTCGAAGACTTAGTTCCAGCAATACCAGTCGCGCCATCGCTCGTTCTCCTTGTGATCGAGCGGCCGTTTCCTCGGGCCGCCCGACAACGCTACGAGCGAGCGCCCGGGCCGCGCTTGCGCGACCGCGCCAATCGAGTGTCCGAAATCGCCAGGCGGCAAAAAACCGGGCGGGCCGCCCCGACTCAGTTGCCTTCGAGCAGCGGGCGGGCCAGCAGCCCCTGGAGATCCTGGGCGAGTTCGTAGTGGGTTTCGAGCACACCGAGCATGGACTCGATCTCCATGACGAACCCGATGACCTCGGTGCGCGCGACCGCCGTGTAGCCCCGGGGCTCGGCGGCAAAACAGTCGTGAACGCCCAGGGTGAAGTCGGCCCCGATTTCGACACTCCGGCCGTCGGGCGCCGTGCAGTCCACGATGCCGTACTCGATGCGAATGTAAAACGTCGGCTCGTCGCCGGCGCGCCAGAGCCGATCGCCGGGCTGATAGGTCACCGTGTGCCCGCGACGCATGAGCTCGACGATGGCGTCGGTGTTGCACCGCGAAAACAGAACGCCCTCGCGAGTGCGCAACACCCGCTCGGTGAGCGTCAAGTCGCGCTCGGGTCGCTCGCCCATGCGCGCGCGCTCGGCCTTGTCCGGCTCGACGGGCAGTCGGTTGCGCTTGTTGAGCAGGGCCAGGGCCTCGAGGCGAATGCCGTTGCGCACCAGCGAAAAGTGCTCTTCCCGAGCGTCTTCGAGGGCGTCGATCGGAATCTCGATGGTGTCGGTGTGTTCGAGGGCCACCGCGCGCACGCCGTTTTCGTCGCGGGCAAAGTGCGACAAAAAGCCAACGCCGCGGCCGCGGCGCACCGTCGTCACGTGCTTGCCCAGGCGAAACACGTCGATAACGCCGTGCAGCACGATGTGAACCGCCTCGATGGGCTGGCCTTCGGTGAGGATTTCGTCGCCCTCCTCGAAGTGGCGGTACATCGCGCGCTCGGCAATGGTTGCCAGGGCCTCGTCGCTCTGGCTGGAAAACGAATCGAGCGAACGCAGGGCGAGCACGCGATCGCGCACGCCGTGTTCGCCAGCCAGGTGAATGCTATGGAGCATGGCGTACCTCCTCGGGGGCGCGGTGTTCGAGGGCAGACAGAGCCAGCGCGACGTCGCCGTTTTGGTCGCCGCGCGTCGCGACCTCGCGCAAATCGGGAATCAGCTCTGTCGCGCCAATCTCGGCAATGTGAAAGCTCGTCATCGCCCGCACCGACTCGCTGCCGGACAGCAACATGTGGCGCAGCAGGCCCTCGTAGTCCAGGGCCATCGGCACGTGATAGGCCCGGGCTCCCGCGAGGCGGTCGCGGTCGGGCTGGTCGTCGACCAGGCCGACCACGGCCTGGCGCAGCGGCGGCGACAGCACGTTTTCGATCAGCTCGATCGCGCTGGCCCGCGCAAGCCCGGTTTCGCTCGCGAGGCCGCGGCGGATGCGCGAAAAGTCCTCGCCCGGATTGGCCAGACCGAGCAAGCGAAGCAGGCGCTCGACGCAGTGGTCGACCTTGTCGTCGAGCATGCGCAAAATCAATCGCGCCCCCGGCGTGTTGCGCGACCGAACCTCGGCGATGCCCCCTACCATGGTCGAGCGGCGGTCGATGTAGCGATAGGCGCGACTGGTGGTGCGGCGAATGGCCTGGTCGAGCTTGTCGGCGTCGAGCTCGAGAGAGGGGTGCCGACCGCTGAGCATTTCGAGGGCCCGAATGCTGCGGTAGCGCACCATGCCGTCGGTTTCGTTGGGCAAGTTGTCGAGCAGCGTCTGCGCGGCCGCCACGGGATTGAGCCGGGTCAGCGCGCTCGGCACCTGCCAGCGCAAATAGCGGTCGAAATCGGGGTCGTTCAGCGCATCGCGCAGGGCGTCGATGGCCGGATCCCCGAACCGCTCGAGGGTGCGGCGGGCGATTTCGCGCGTGGTCTCGGTGCCGAGGGCCGAGACCACGGCGGGCAGCAGCGCCGGGTCGAGCACGCGCCCCATGGCGCGAATGCCGGCGACGCGGACTTCGGGCTCGATCGCCAGGGCCAGCGACGTAAGCGCCTCGCCAAAGCCGCGCGACGCGCGGCGGCCAATGGCCTGCGCTAGGGCGACGCGGGCTTCGACGGAACCGTTGCGCATGATGGCGGCCAGCGACTCGTCGGCGTCGCTGCCGACGATCGCGCCCGACGCGATGAGATTGACCGTGATCGTCACCCGAACCTGGGCGTCGTCTTCGAGCGACAGCCGCATGCGAAGCTGGCGCTCGTCGAAGGCCAGCACCGACCGCGCCGCGATCGCCGCCGAGCGCACTCGCGGCGATGGATGCTCGAACAAACGGTCGGCGACGTGGACCGCGTTGGTCCGGCCCGCGAGCGTGAAGAGCTCGAGGGCCCGCAGCACGACCTCTTCGGCCGGGTGATAGAGAATGAGCGCCGGCACCAGGTGCACCCGCCCCTCTCGGTCGAGCACGTCGAGGGCGGCGAGGACCTCTTCGTCGTTGCCGCTGTCGAGGGTCGCGATGAGCGTCTCGAGCGACGCCATGTCGAGCTGCGGATACTCGCTGAGGCCGGCAAAGCCGCCGCGAAGCCGCCGGCGAAACACTTCCAGGTAGTGGCGCCGCAACGACGAAGCCGCCGCCACCCAGACGCACGACAGGGCCACGAGGGCGACGACCAGGACTTCGAACGGCGCTTCGACGGCGGCGCCGATCAAGATGCCGACGGACGCCAGCGCCTGGCCGCCGCGCTGGCCGACCACGTCGATGACCGCCTTGACCCGGCGGCGCACGGCTTCGGTCAGCGGCACGAACAGAAGCTCGGTCGCCGTGCGGTGGAGCGAGTGCCGAAGGCTGCCGTCGGCGCCCTTGACGAACAGCGCCGGCATCAGCCCGCCCAGCACCAACAGCGACGCGCCGCCGGCAATCAGGAGCACCGGCAAGACCGCCAGCGCCCGGCTGATATCGTAGCGGCGCACCAGGTAGCTCACCAGGAACAGCTGAACCACCAGAGACAGCACGTTGGTCGCCAGGTACACGTTGGCGAAGTACATGCCGAGTTCGGCGGCGTCGACCTCGTTGGCGACGGCGAACTTGAACACGTAGTCGGCAACCGTTAGGCAGGCCGTCGACACGAACAGAAGCGTCACGATGCTGCGCGCGTAGTCTTGCCGGGCAATGCTGCGCACCGACGCGGCCAGCCCCGGCGACGACTCGGGTTCGTCGGCGCGCGCCCCGCCCTTGCTGGCGCGAAACAGCTGCGGCGTGAGCGCGGCGCAAGAGAACCCGACGGCGGAGGCCAAGACCAGCTCGCGCGGGTCGCCCACGGTTTGCGCGAGCGCGCTCGCCAGGGCGCTGCCCGCAATGGCCCCCATGACGCTGCCGGCGCCGATAAAGCCGTACACCCGCTTGGCCTGGGTGACCGAGAACAGGTCGCCAATGATGGTCCAGAACTGAATCAGGATGAGGCTGGTGAGCGTTCCCGACCACACGTACAGCGCGTACAGCCCCCAATCGCCCATGGCGTCGAGAAACGCCCAAAAGCCGAACGTGACCGCGGCCACCACCCCGATCCACAGTGTCAAACCGCGGTTGCCGGCGCCCGCCGCGATGCGGGACCGCAACCGGGCGAACACCAGGGCGGCAACGGCGATCGCGATGTACACGATGGGCAGGCGCGACGGCTCGATCTCGGCGAGAAACAGGGCGTCTCTCGCCGTCTCGAGCACGGAGTGGCTACCGATGACAGCGAACAAACAGGCAAACGCCGCCCACGTGTCCCTGCGTTCCGCCGGGCGTATGTTCTTGAAGGTGCGCAGCACCGTTTCGCCGAGAATAGCGCAGTCGCCGGCCAGGGGCCCCGGCGGCGGCCGCAGCAGTGGATAGCGGGCGCCGTATGTCGTACGTTATCGACGGTTTCGATGCGCACGGGCCCCACCGACTATCTCGAGCACAGCGAGGACAGCCGCGCGTTCTTGCAGGCGCGAGTCGGGCTCTTTCTCGGCGCCAACGGACTGCTTGGCTTCGGCTTTCTGCTGTATCGCTGGACGATGCTGGCCTTTTTTGTCGAAGACGGCCACGCCCACGGCTTTCGCGACGGCTCCATGCTCACGCACATGGCGGCGACCGCGGTGTTCGGAGCCGGCTGGTGGATTGTCCGACGCGGTCGCCGATCGACGGCGGCCATTCGCACCATCGAGGCGATCTCGTTCCTGATCGCCAGCGCGATGTACATCTGGATGACCAGCTACATCCCGCGCATCGGCCGAGGCGACCTCATCGTCCTGCTGATTCTGACGTTCGCGATGTTCGCGCGCTCGATGTTCGTGCCGAGCCGCGCCAAGCTCACCGCCCTGTACTGCGGCATCCTCGCAGTGCCGCTGGCCATCAACACCTTCATCATGTACTACGGCGTCGACGTGGCGGTGTACGCCCGGTTCTCCGAGATCGTCGGCCAGGCGCCGGTAGGGATCGAAGACTGGTCGCCCCTGCGCTTTGCCATGGGGCCGACGCTCGAGACCATTGCCTGGTGGACTTCGTCGTCGGCGCTGTCCATCGCGACCACCAGCGTGATCTACGGCCTGCGCAAAGAGGTCCGCGAGCAGGCCAGGCTCGGCCAGTACACCCTGGGCTCGAAGATCGGCGAGGGCGGCATGGGAATCGTGTACCGCGCCCACCACGCGATGCTGCGCCGGCCCACCGCGGTCAAGCTGCTGCCTCGAGAGAAGATCGGCAACCACAGCGTGGCCCGCTTCGAGCGCGAAGTGCAGCACACCGCCGAGCTGACCCACCCGAACACGATCACCATCTACGACTACGGCCGCACGCCCGACGGCATCTTCTACTACGCCATGGAGTTCCTCGACGGCTGCACGCTCAGCGACATCGTCGACTTCGACGGCCCTCAGCCGGCGGGCCGCGTCGTTCAGGTGCTGCTCGATGCCGCCAGCGCCCTGGCCGAAGCGCACGAAAAGCAGCTCATTCACCGGGACATCAAGCCGGCGAACATCATGCTCATCGTCCAGGGCGGAATTCACGACGTGGCCAAGGTGCTCGATTTCGGTCTGGTCAAGACGGTGGCCCCCGAGGCTTCGTCGTCGCTTACCGGAACGAACCTCATTACCGGAACGCCCCAGTACATGGCGCCCGAGGCCATCTCCGACCCGGAGAAAATCGACGGTCGCAGCGACCTGTACGCCCTTGCGGCCGTTGGCTACTACCTGCTCGTCGGTGAACACCTGTTCGAGGGCAACAACGCGGTCGAGGTGTGCAGCGCCCACCTGTACACGGAGCCGACGCCGCCGTCCGAGCGCCTGGGCGAGCCCGTGCCGCCGCAGCTCGAACGCACGTTGCTGCGCTGCCTGGCCAAAGACCCCGACGACCGGCCGCAGTCGGCCGCCGAGCTCGTCAAGGAGCTGCGCGCCTGCGCCAACGACGACTGGAACGACGAGCTCGCGCGACAATGGTGGGCCACGCGCGGGGAAGAGATCCGCGCACACCGGGCCTCCGAAGCGGTTTCGGCGGGCGCCGGGGCGCTGACGGTGGACCCGGGGCACCGAAGCGTCGCCGTCGGCTAGCGCGCCGACTCGGCCGGACCGGTCCGGCCAACGCGACGCTCGGTTCCGATCGCGGCGCCGCGAGACGGTCTGGACACTCCGGACGGCTCGCATCCATCGGCAAAAGACGCTATAGGTTGCCGCTGATCCTTTGATCGAGTTCGTACAGAAGGTTCGCAAGGCGTGCGGCCAACGCAACTGGTCGCAAGCCGTCAAGCTCGTTCGCGACGAGGCCGTGATTGGCGAGAGCTTCGACGCCGACGAGGTCGTGGTTCGCATTCACGTGCCGGGCATGGCCGTCTCGCCGACGGTCGTGCTGTACCCGGAAGACGGCGAGTGGGACTGCGACTGCGGCAGCAAGGAACTGGCGTGCGCCCACGTGGCGGCCGCTGCCATCGCCGTGAGTCAGGCGCGAAAACAGGGCTCGGAGCTGCCGACTTCGTCGGTTGCCAGTCGCCACATCGCCTACCGGCTTCGGGTCGAAGACGGCGGCCTGGCCCTGGACCGGGTTGCGATTCTCGCGGACGACAGCGAGTACAAACTCACGACGACCCTGTCGGCGCTGGTGAGCGGCCGCGTCGAAGGCGGGCCGCCAGTCACGCCCAACCAGGCCGACCTGGCGGTCGACCGCATTCTCGGCAACCGGCCCCGGGGCCGCCAGCCCACCGATCGGGCGGCCGCGGTGCTAAACGCGCTGTCCGGGTCGCCGCACGTGACTCTGCGGTTGCCCGAGCGCGACGGCCGGCTGGTCGACCGGCCGGTACAGACCTCGGGCGAGGCTATCAAGCCGCGGGCGGCGCTGGTGTCCGACCGCGACGGCGTGACCCTCGAGCTCACCGCCGACCCGCGCATCACCGCCGTGGTGTGCGCCGGCTTCGCCATGTGCGGCGACTTGCTGCAGCCCCTTGCCGAAACCTACCTGACGGGGCGCCAGCTCGAAAACCTGCCGTCGCGCACGTACTACGGGCCCGACCGCATCGGCAGCCTGGCCACGGACATCTTGCCCGAGCTGCGGCGCCGCATCGAAGTCGACAAGCGAACCGATCGCGTGCCCGGCGTGACGACCGCCGCCAAACCGCGCGCCATCATCGACGTCGAGCACGCCGGCAACTCGATGGTCGTGTTTCCCCGCATCGTGTACGGCGATCCGCCGCTGGCCCGGCTCGACGGCGATAAGCTCGTCTACCTGCAGGGCGACGTGCCCATTCGCAACAAGGGCGCCGAACAGCGCGTGGTGCGGCACCTGCGCGAGCATCTCGACCTGGCGCCGGGTCGCAAAACGACGTTCACGGGGCCGGACGCGATTCGAATGGCCGAGCGCCTGCAGTCGTTCTCGGGCGGCGAGCTGATCGGCAACCCGGAAAAGAAGTTCTTCTACGACGAGGCGCTGGTGCCGCGCGTCGTGACCGACGACGACATCTTCGACCTGCGTTTCGAGTCGCCGGACGGAGACACCGAAAACGGAGAGCCGCGCCGCGCCGACGCCGAGGCGGTGCTCCGGGCCTGGCGCGAGGGCCGCGACATGGTCGCCCTGGACGGCGGTGGCTGGGCGCCGCTGCCGACCGGCTGGCTCGAACAGCACGGCCACCGGGTGGCCGACCTGCTGGCGGCGCGACAGGACGACGGCTCGGTGGCGCGAGCGGCGCTGCCGGCCCTGGCGGCCCTGGCCGACGATCTGAACCAGCCGCGCCCGGCCGGCTTCGACAAGCTCGCGCCGCTGATCGAAGGATTCGAGCGGTTGCCGGCGGCGGAGCTGCCGGCGGACCTTGAGGCCGACCTGCGCGGCTACCAGCTCGAAGGCGTCAACTGGCTGGCGTTTTTGCACCAGGCCGGACTGGGCGGCGTGCTCGCCGACGACATGGGCCTCGGCAAAACCGTTCAGGCTCTGTGCGGCATGCGGGGCAAGACGCTGGTGGTGTGCCCGACCAGCGTGCTGCCAAACTGGGCGGCCGAGGCGCAACGCTTTCGCCCCGGCCTCACGGTCAACACGTACCACGGTCCCAAGCGCGAGCTCGATCCCGACGCCGACCTCACGCTGACGACCTACGCCCTGCTGCGAATCGACCGCGACAAGCTGGCCGCGGTCGGTTGGGACACCATGATTCTCGACGAGGCCCAGGCGATCAAGAACCCCGATAGCCAGGTGGCGCGGGCGGCGTACACCGTCGACGCGCCGTTTCGTCTGTCGCTGTCGGGCACGCCGGTCGAAAACCGGCTGGACGAGCTGTGGTCGCAGCTGCACTTCACCAACCCGGGGCTGCTCGGCGGTCGGCGCAGCTTCGACGAACGCTACGCCCGGCCCATTGCGCGCGGGGAAGAGGGCGCCGTGGAGCGCCTGCGCGAGCGAATTCGGCCGTTCGTGTTGCGGCGCCTCAAGCAGAACGTGGCGCCGGAGCTGCCGCCGCGCACGGAGGCGCTGCTGCACTGCGAGCTCGACGACGGCGAGCGCACCGTGTACGACGCGGTGCGGGCGGCCGCGCAAAAAGACGTCGTGCAGCAGCTGGCGGCGGGCGGCAACCCGCTGGCCGCGCTCGAAGCGCTGCTGCGACTGCGCCAGGCGGCCTGCCACCGGGCGCTGGTGCCCGGACAGGAGGCCGACCACTCGTCCAAGATTCGCGTCCTGGTCGAGGCCCTCGAGCAAATCTCGGCCGAGGACCACAAGGCGCTGGTGTTCTCCCAGTGGACGTCGCTTCTCGATCTCATCGAGCCGCACCTGGAGAAAAGCGGGATCACGTTCACGCGCCTGGACGGATCGACCCGGGACCGCTCGAAAGTGGTCAACGAGTTCCAGGACGAAAACGGGCCGTCGGTGATGCTGCTGTCGCTGAAGGCCGGCGGCACCGGTCTCAACCTGACGGCGGCGGACCACGTGTTCATTTGTGACCCGTGGTGGAACCCGGCCGTCGAGGACCAGGCCGCCGACCGCGCCCACCGCATCGGCCAGGACCGCCCCGTGCTCGTTTACCGGCTCGTGGCGCGCGACACCGTCGAAGAGCGCATCCTGGCCCTGCAGTCGCGCAAGCGCGACCTCGCCGACAGCGCCCTCGGGGGCGCCGCCGGGGCCACCAGCATCACCCGCGACGACCTGCTCGCCCTGCTGTCGTAGCGAGAGCCTCCAACGCCGCACCGGCAAGTCCCCTCACAAAGGAGGGGCGGCCCCAAACGGCGGACCGGGGGGGGCGTGCGGTTTCGCGGATCTGGGGCAAGTATGCGAAGTCTTGGCGGAATGCGATTGAAAACGATTATCAATTCTGCCATACACGGTGGTTGATGGGCCCATCAGGCAAGACGCTCGACGATCTGGCGCGCGGCGAGACGGCAACGCTCGCCAGCGTCGGGGGCGCCCGCTCGTTCCGGCGGCGGCTCATGGAACTGGGCCTTTTGCCCGGCACCCAGGTGACGGTGCTCAACAAAGCGCCTCTCGGCGACCCCCTCGAGATCGAGGCTCGCGGATGCCGTCTCTCCATCCGGCGCCACGAAGCGGCGCTGCTAGCGGTGCGCGCGTGAGCGAACGCCCGCTGGTGGCCATCGTCGGCAACCCGAACGTCGGCAAGACCACGCTGTTCAACGCGCTCACCGGCGCGCGCGCCAAGGTGGGCAACTACCCGGGCATCACCGTCGACCGCCGCGTCGGCTCGACCCAGGTCGACGGCCTGGGCGACATCGAGCTGGTCGACGTCCCGGGCACCTACTCGCTGGTCGCCCGCACCGGCGAGGAACAAATCGCCATCGCGGCCCTGCTCGGGCTGCAGGGCAACCCGACCCCCGATCTCGCCGTCGTGTGCGTCGACGCCACCCAGCTGGTGCGCTCCTCGTACGTGCTCACGCAAATCCGCGAGCTCGGCATCGAGGCCGTCGTCGCCCTCACGATGACCGACGAGGCCGGCGACGCGAGCCCCGACATCACGTCGCTGGCCGGCCGGCTCGGCGTGCCGGTGGTGCCCACCCTGGCCCGGCAAGGCAGAGGGCTCATCGCCCTGCGCGATGCCATCGGCAAGGCCATCACCGGCCAGCGCCAGCGCGAAACCGGTCCCGACGAGACCTGGCGCTGGCGGCCCTCGCCCGAGCTCGACGCGCGCCTCGACTCGGTTGCCGAGCACCTGCCGGGCCATTGGCCCCAATCCCGCGCCATGGCCCTGTGGGCTTTGCTGTCGATCGAGCCCGACGACGAGCTCATCGACATTCCCGACAGTCTGCGCCGCGCGGCGCTCGACGCCACCGGTAACGCGGGCGAGTCCATCGACGACGAGGTCATCAGTGCCCGCTACAGCTGGCTCGACCAGCAAATCGCGCCGCTTTTGCGCGGCAAGATCGACCGCAGCTTTACCGAGCGCGTCGACCGGGTGCTGCTGAATCGATTCGTTGGCTTCGGCGTGTTTTTGGGCCTGATGTTCGTGGTGTTTCAGGCGCTGTTTGCCTGGGCCGACCCGGCGATCACCCTCATCGAGGAATTCTTTGGCTGGGCCGGAAACCACGTCGCCGACCTGCTCGGCCCCGGCTTGTTCACCAGTTTCCTGGTCGACGGACTGATCGCTGGCGTCGGCGGCGTCATCGTCTTCTTGCCGCAGATCCTGCTGCTGTTCTTCTTCATCGGGCTGATGGAAGACAGCGGCTACATGGCCCGGGTCGCCTACCTGATGGACCGCATCATGAAGGCAATGAACCTGCACGGCCGCGCCTTCGTGCCAATGATGTCGGGCTTCGCCTGCGCGGTCCCCGCCATCCTGGCCACGCGCACCATGGAGCGGCAGCGCGATCGCCTGCTGACGATGATGGTGGTGCCGCTCATGACCTGCTCGGCTCGGCTGCCGGTCTACACGCTGGTCATCGCCACGCTGTTTCCCGTAGGCCACGTCGCCGGGTTCCTACCGGTGCAGGGCCTTCTGATGGTCGCGATGTACCTGTTTTCAACCGTGACCGCCCTCGTCGCCGCGTGGGTGTTGTCGCGGTCGGTCAAGCCGCTGCGAGCCAAGCGGCTGCCGTTCGTCCTCGAGCTGCCGCCCTACCGCCTGCCGCGACTGCGCGACGTCGGCCGCATGATGTGGGACCGGACCAGCTACTTTTTGCGCGAGGCCGGCACGGTCATCACGGTCGCCACGATTCTTTTGTGGGCGCTGCTGGCGTTTCCGCGCCACCTCGACAACCCCAGCCGCGACTACGACGCGCTGCTGGCCGCGGCCGACACCCCGGCCGCGGTCGCCGAGATCGAACAGGCCCGGGACGGCGAACGCCTGCGCGCGAGCTACGGCGGCCAGCTCGGCCACGCGATCGAGCCCGTGATCGAGCCCCTGGGCTTCGACTGGAAAATCGGCGTGGGCATCATCGGCGCGTTCGCCGCCCGTGAGGTGTTCGTCTCGACCATGGGTGTCGTCTACAGCGTTGGCGACGAGGTCGACGAAGAAGACCCCACGTTGCGCCAGCGCATCCGCGCCGAGCGCCGAGCCGACGGCGCACCGGTCTACACGCCGCTGGTCGGCCTGTCGCTCATGATCTTCTTTGCCCTCGCCTGCCAGTGCGTGAGCACGCTGGCCGTGGTCAAACGCGAAACCGGCGGCTTTCGCTGGCCGCTGTTTCTGTTTGCCTACATGACCGGCCTGGCGTGGATCGCCAGTTTCGCCGTGTACCAGGGCGGCCGCCTCCTCGGCTTCGGCTAAACCACAGCCAGCCCCAGGGGCCAGGGCGCAAACGCCCCCGTTGGGCAGCCGACGGCCGAGTGGGGTACCCTCGTGCAGATGGGGCCCAACAGCAGCGAGCCAGCCACCGGCGCCGACGAAGCGCAGGTCATCGACATCGGCACGAGCGGCAAGGTCAAGAAGGCGAAAAAAGCCCAGAAGACCAAGGCCGCAAAAGCGGCGAAGGCGGCGAAGAAAGCCGACGGCAAGAAGGCGAACGGCAAAATGGCGGACGCCAAGAAAGCCGACGCCAAAAAGACCGACGACAAAAAGGCGAGCGGCAAGAAGGCGGGCGGCAAGAAAGCCAGCAAGGCCGACGCGGACGACGCGCCCAAGAAGAAGGCCGGCAAGCCGCGCAAGAAAGACAAGGACAAGGACAAGGGCGACAAGCTCTCCACCAAGGACTACGAAAAGGCCCTGCGCAAGCTCCAGGTCGAGCTGGTCAAGATGCAGGAGTGGATCAAGGCCAAGGGCCTCAAGGTCGTCGTCGTTTTTGAAGGCCGCGACGCTGCCGGCAAGGGCGGCACCATCAAGCGCATCACCGAACCGCTCAACCCGCGGGTCGCGCGCGTGGTCGCCCTGCCCGCGCCCACCGAACGCCAGCAGACCCAGTGGTACTTTCAGCGCTACGTGTCGCACCTGCCGGCCGCCGGCGAGCTCGTCGTCTTCGATCGCTCCTGGTACAACCGCGCCGGCGTAGAGCGGGTCATGGGCTTTTGCACCGAGCGCCAGTACCGCGAGTTCATGCGCACCTGCCCCGAGTTCGAGCGCATGCTCGTTCGCTCTGGAATCATCCTGGTCAAGTACTGGTTCTCGGTCAGCCCCGAGGAGCAGGAGCGCCGCTTCAAAAGCCGCATCAAAGATCCGACCAAGCGCTGGAAGCTAAGCCCGATGGACCTGGAAGCCCGGGCCCGTTGGACCGACTACTCCCGGGCCAAGGACGACATGATGAAGTTCACCGACATCAAGCAGGCGCCCTGGTACGTGGTCGAGTCCGACGACAAAAAGCGCGCGCGGCTCAACTGCATCGCGCACTTGCTGACGCTGATCGAGTACGAGGACCTCACTCCGGATGAAATCGAGCTGCCGCCGCGACAAAACGGCGCCTACGTTCGCCCACCTCTGGAGGATCAAACCTTCGTCCCAAAGCGGTACTGAAGCCCCTTCAATCGGCCGGTTCGGAGCAAACTCACCGCGAGGCTCAGGTGGGTCGGGTGACCCGTTCACCTACAGCGAAGTCAGTAAGCACGCTTGCCCTAAACTAGGTTCTCGGAGACACTGATAAACGTGGCGGCGCCAGTCGAAACCGGCGACATCCTCGCTGGAAAATACAAAGTTGATCGGGTTCTCGGCGAGGGCGGCATGGGCGTCGTCGTCGCGGCAACCCACGTCGACCTGCACCAGCAGGTCGCCCTCAAATTCATGCTGCCCGCGGCCCTGCAGGACCAAACCGGCGTCGAGCGCTTCATGCGCGAGGCCCGCGCTGCGGTCCGGCTGCGCAGCGAGCACGTCGCCCGGGTGCTCGACGTCGGCAAGCTCGAAAACGGCGCGCCGTACATCGTCATGGAGTACCTCCAGGGCGAGGACCTCAGCGATCTGCTCCAGCGCGAAGGCCCCCTGCACGCCGCCGAAGCCATCACCTTGCTCCTGCAGGCCTGCGTCGCCATGGCCGAAGCGCACAAAGCCGGCATCGTTCACCGCGACCTCAAGCCCGACAACCTGTTCGTCGCGGCGCGCCCCGACGGCACGCCGCTCATCAAAGTGCTCGACTTCGGCATCTCGAAGATCATGCAGGCCCCCGGACAAACCGGGCTGTCGCAGACCAAAACCTCGGTAGCCATGGGCTCGCCGGCCTACATGGCGCCGGAGCAGATGCGGTCGGCCAAGCACGTCGACCACCGCGCGGATCTGTGGTCGCTCGGCGCCATCCTCTACCAGATGCTGTCGTCGCGCCTGCCGTTTTGGGGCGAGACCGTGCCCGAGATGTTCGCCGCCGTGCTCGGCCAGGAGCCCGTCCGCCTGGACTCCGTGGCCCCCAACCTCAATCCCGGGCTGGTCGAGGTGGTGCACCGCTGCCTGGCCAAGGAAGCCGACGACCGCTACGCCCACGTCGGCGAGCTCGCCGCCGCCCTCGAGCCGTTTGCCAACGGCCGCGGCAAGGCGCTGGCGGCCTCGGTCTGCAAGCTGACCGACACCGACCTCGGTGGGCCGAAACAACAGCGCCCCGCCACGTCGAACACGGTGCCGTACGGCCAGTCGCCGTCGTCGCCCGCCCTCGACCCCACCATTCCGCCACCTCCCGGCTCGAGCCCCGGCCTCGCGCCCATCACCACGCGCGGCCTGGCCACCGGGGAGATGGTCGGCGAAAGCGGCGATGCCCCCGACGCGCCGACCAAAAAGCCGGCCACGATGATCATTGCCGCGGCCGCGGTGCTGGTGCTGGGCATCGGCGGATTCGTGGTCGCTGGCGGCGGCGACTCAGAGCCGGCCACCGCCGCGGCGCCGGCCGCCGCGCCCACCCCGGCTGTCGAACCTCCCGTCGAGCCCAAGGTCGAGCCCGAGCCCGAACCGGAGCCCGCCCCCGAAGACCTGGTTAAGGTCGAGGCGCCCGAGACCGAGCCCGAAGACCCGGCCCGCGCCAAGGCGGTCAAGCTGGCCGAAGAGGCGAGCCTGCTGCTGCAAGAGGGCGTGCCCAAGGCCGCGGTGCGCAAGCTCACGGCAGCGATCAAGGCCGACGAAGAATTCGCCGACGCCTACCGGCTCATGGGCCTCGCGTACGAGAACATGGGCGGCCGGCGCAATCTGCGCAAAGCGGTCGAGAACTTCGAGCGCTATCTCGAGCTCAAGCCGGACGCGCGCGACCGCAGCCTGGTAGAGAACGCCATCAAGTACGCCAAGCGCGATGCCGAAAGGGGTTCGTCCTCGAGCTCGCGTAAGCGTCCAACGCCTACATCGAAGCCGACCCAAAAGCCGACGAAGAAGCCGGAGCCGGACGAGCCGAAGCCCAAAGCGCCGGCGAAACCGAAGCCCAAGCCCGACGACGATCCGTTCGGGACTATGCAATGATACGGGCGTGACTCGCGCCCTTTTGGTCGTCGCCCTCACCGTCGCCCTGCCTGCGGTTGCCGCCGCGCAAACGGCCGATCAAAAGGCTGCCGCCCAGGCGCTGTTCGACGAAGGCTCGCGCCTATTCAACGCCGGCGACTTTGCCGCCGCCTGCGGCAAGCTCGAGGCAAGTCTCGCGATCGTCGACGCCGTTGGCACCCGCGGCAAGCTGGCCCAGTGCTTTGAGAAGGTCGGCCGCACCGCCAGCGCCTGGGCCATGTGGCGCGAGGTCGCCGTGCTGGCCGGGCGCGCCGGTCAAGCCCGCCGCCAGCAGTTCGCCCAAGACCGCGCCAAGGCCCTCGAGCCCAACCTCGCGTATCTGACCGTCGACGTGCCGGCCGACAGCCAGGTGCCCGGACTGGTCGTCAAGCGAGCCGGCAGCGTCGTGTTCTCCGGCGCTTTCGGCACGCCCATCGCCGTCGACCCCGGAGACGTGGCCGTCGAGGCATCGGCCCCCGGCTACAAACCGTGGAGCGAGACCGTGTCCGTCAGCGCCGCCAAGCGCGAGACCGTCACGGTGCCGGCGCTCGAGGCCGAACCGGTGGCCGTGGAGCCGCCGACGAGCGACAAGCCCGCCGTTGCCGACCTCACGACCACGGTCGCGCCGAGCGGCAGCAATACCAAAAAGATCATCGGCATCACCGGCGTCGGCGTCGGCGCCGCGAGCATCGCCGTCGGCTTGATCTTCGGCGCAGCGGCCAACAGCACGTACGACGACGCGTTCGAAGACCCGGACGGGATGGGCCCGATGATGGCGTGCGCCGAAGGCCGCGACGGTGAGCCCGTGTGTCCAAACATGGACGAACAGCGACGGGTGCAGGGGATTGTCGACGACGCCAACAGCCAGGCCACCCTGGCCAACGTGTTCACGATCGCCGGCATCGGCATCGCCGCCGGCGGCGCCGTGCTCTGGATTCTCTCGGGCAGCAGTGACGACGGGCCCACCGAACGCGGCGTGACTTTCGTGCCGACCGCCGGACGCGACTCGGCCGGCTTCGCCGTTTCCGGCCGGTTCTAGGGCGCCCGGGCTTCGCCCGCTCGCCGGTCCGTTTGCACCCTCGCGCGAGCAACGCGCACCGGCTCGCGTTTGCGCGCCTGAATTCCACCGCGGCGGGTTCCAGGTTGGACCGCTGCCGACGGAAGCGCGCGCCCTCGTGCGACAGTCGGGGCATCACTGCGGCGGTCCTTCACGGCCCGTTGCAACCCGCCCGAGGAAGGATACTGGACATGAACATCGTCAGAGCAGCCATCATCGCATTCGCCACTCTCGCTCTCGTCACGCCGGCCCTCGCCGGCGGCGACAAAGAGTGCAACAAGACGGCAAAGAAAGCCGACAAAACCGCGGGCAAGGCCAGCACGGACATCAGCGTTGCCGACGCCGCCAAGCTGTCCAAGGCCGGCAAGGTCGTCATGATCGACGCCAACGGCGACAACGTTCGCAAAGAACAGGGCGTGGTCCCGGGCGCGCGCCTGCTCGCCAGCTACAGCGAGTTCAACGCCGAGTCGCTCAAGGTCTCCAAGTCCGACACCCTGGTGTTCTACTGCTACAACCAGAAGTGCGGCGCCGCCCCCACCGCCGCCAAGATGGCGCGCAAGCAGGGCTTCAAGGCCAAGGTCATGCACGCCGGCATCATCGGCTGGAAAAAAGCCGGCCAGCCCGTCAAAAAGATCTAGGGCCCCGGCCCTACGGCAACCGAGCCTCGGCCTTTCGCGGGTCGGGGCTCGGTTCGGTTTCGGCCTAGCGCGCCTCGATCCGATCGAGCGACGCCCGGTAGTCGGCGACGTCGGGCAGTCGTTGGGCGACCGCCATGTCGTACGCGATCCGCAGGTGCTTGCGGGCCCGCGCGCGATGGCCGGCGAGGCGATGAGCCTCCCCGAGTCGCCAGCGGGCTTCCGGTAGATCCGGGTACAGCCCGGTGGCCTGTTCGAACACGCGAATGCCCTGGTCGAACTTCGACTCGCGCAACAGCTGGTTGCCCATTCGCGTGATCGACCGCATCGGAACCGAAATCTCGTAGCCATAGCGCTCGGACAGCGCATCGAAATGGCGCCGGTACGCGTCGAAATCGGCCGTGGCCGCCACGGCGTCGGGTACCGGCCACCCGCTGTACACGAACTCGAGGCCGCGATACGTGCTGAGGTGATGCAGGGTGTAGTGGCCCGCGTCCTCGAACCGGTCGTGCCGCCAGACGTCCGGGTTCAGCCCGGCCGCGTCGACGGCGCCGGCAAACGCGACGATGCTGGCGAGATTGCCCGGAAAGTCTTTGCCTGCCGAAGCCACGTACAGCGGCCGGGTCGGCGCGGGCGACGCCTCGAACACCGTCGGGACCCGCCGCACCAGGGTGTCGCGATTCCATCCGACCGCCGGGCTGCTGGCGATGACCGCGTGAAACACCGGCTCGTCGGCCATGTAGTCGTGCACGGCGAACAGCCCACCGAACGACTGCCCGCGAACGACGCGGTAGGGCTGGGTGCGGTAGCGATCGTCGACAAAGGGCACCAGCTCTTCGGCAAAGAACCGCCGAAACCTGTCCGCCCCGCCGACCTCGGGCCAAAACGCGGTTTCCTCCTCGTTCGACGACGGTGGCGTAAGGTCGCGGCTGCGCGCGGTGTTCACCACGCCGACCACGATCAGCTCGGGAATGCGATCGATGCCGGCAAGGAACTCGACAACGCCCACGGTGTGGACGAAGTCGCTCTCGCCATCGAGCACGTACAGCACCGGAAAGCGCCCCCGCCCCGACTCGTAGCTCTCCGGTAGATACACGAACAGCTCCCTCTCTTCCCCGAGCACGCGCGACGCCATCGCCAGGCGCTCGCCGATCGCGACCGGGTCCGCCGCCGGCGGCGGGGACACCGGCGGCTCCTGGGCAGGCGGCCGCGCGGTGGACTCGCCGTCCGGTGCACGAACGCAAGTGGCCGCGATCATTACCGCGAGAACAACGACGGCCAGACGAGTCACCCCGGCAGGTGACATCGGGCCCGCAGCGGTTTCAGAAAAAAAGCGGAGCGGCGAGCCGCCGCGGGCGCCGGATCGCTCCGGGCGCCCGCGACTCGCCTGCCCCCTACCCCAAGCAAAACGGCGGCGAACCCGCCCAGGAAACGGGTTCGCGCCGAGTACAAGCTGGCGCGCGATGCGCGCCGTTGCGTCCATCCCCCACGGACGCAGCAAAAAGCGTAAGTCGGCCCCGATGTAGAAAACTAGCGCCAACGCGCCGGTTTCAGCCTTTCGCGATCGTGCCGGCGTCCGCGCTTCCGATCGTTATTATACGCAGCTGTCGCGCCGGGCAGAGCCGGGAGCGCTGGCCGGGTCGGACCGGGAACGCTGGCCCGCGGCAAGGCGGTGCGCGGCACCGGAGCCCGACCGACGGCGCGTGCGCAGCCGCTCTAGCCCAGGCGAATCGGCAAGCGCCGCACGGGCTTTCCCGTGAGCGCGTAGAGCGCGTTACACACCGCCGGCGCGATGGGCGGCGTTCCGGGCTCGCCAACGCCGCCGAGGGCATCGCCGCTCGGCACCAGCACCGTATCCACCCGGGGCATGTCGCCGATGCGCACGGCCCGGTAGTCGTGAAAGTTCGACACCTGCGCCCGACCACCCTCGATGGGTACCTCGCCGTACAGGGCGGCCGACAGGCCAAACGCGATCCCGCTTTCCATCTGCGCGACCACGCTGTCGGGGTTCACGACCTGACCGGGGTCGATGGCGCAGGTCACCTTGTGAACCCGCGGCTGGCCGTTTTCGATCGACACCTCGGCGACCTGCGCGCAAAAGCTCCCGAAGGACTCGTGCACGGCGACACCGTGCGCGCGCCCCGGAGCCAGGGCTTTGCCGTACCCCGATTTTTGCACCGCGGCGTCGAGCACGCGCAGGTGCCTGGGCTTGGCGGCCAATAGCTTGCGGCGCGCCTCGACCGGGTCCTTGCCGCCGAGCCGGGCCAGCTCGTCGAAGAAGCACTCGGTGACGTACGCGTTTTGCGAGCTGCCTACCGACCGCCAGTAGAACACCGGCAGGTCCACGCCCGGATCCACGCAGGTCACCCGCACGTGCTCGAGGGCGTAGGGCACGTTGGCCGCGCCCTCGATCGACGTCGAGTCGATGTCCGCCTTCTGCTCGCGAAACCACTTGACCACCCCGGGGCTGGCGATGCGGTGCTCCCACGCCAGGGGCCAGCCCTCTTTATCGACCGCCCCGCGCAGCTCGTTGTAGGCCATGGGCCGGTAGTGCCAGCCCTGAATGTCGTCCTCGCGGCGCCACACGACCTTGACCGGCTTGCCGACGGCTTTGGACGCAAGTACCGCGTCGGCGACAAAGTCGGTCTGCGCACGCCGACCAAATCCGCCGCCCATGAACGTCGTGTGAACAGTCACCTTGCTCGGGTCGACGCCCGCGATCTGCGCGGCGCGCGTGGCCGTGAGGGTCGGCGACTGCGTCGGCACCCAGAGCTCGACCTCGCCCTCGCGCACGTGGGCCGTCGCGTTGAGCGGCTCCATCGGAGCGTGGGCCAAAAACGGGACCTCGTAGGCAGCCTCGATGGCTCGCTCGCCGGCGCTGGCGATGGTCCGCCCGGCGCGGCCGTCGTTGCGCGCGACGGTACCGCTGCCGATCACCTTGCGACAGCGCTCGAGAATGCTCTCGCTCGAGAGGGCGGCGTTGGCGCCGAGGTCCCACTCGACCGCGAGCGCGTCGCGCCCCTTGCTGGCGGCCCAGGTGTGGTCGGCGACCACGATCGCGCCGCCGCCATCGGGCAGGCGCACCACCTGCCGCACGCCGGTGACGGCCAGGGCCGCGCGGTCGTCGAGAGCCGCCAGTCGTGCGCCCCACACGGGCGGATGCAGCGGCTGGCCCACCAGCATGTCGGGCAGGTCGACGTCGATGCCGAACAGGGCCTGGCCGGTGACCTTGGCCGGCAGGTCCAGCCGCGGTTGCGCCTTGCCGACGTAGCGGTAGGCGCCCGGGTCTCGCAGAGGCGGGTCGGCCGGCACGTCGAGCGCGGCCGCCGCCGCGACCAGGGCGCCAAACCCCAGCCGGCGCGCGCCGTCTCGGGAAACGACCGCGTTGTCCAGGGTGTCGCAGGCGTCCGCGGCGACGCCCCAGCGCGCGGCAGCGGCCCGCACGAGCATGTCGCGCGCCGCCGCGGCCGCCCGACGGGTCGACTCGTAGCCACCGCGAATACTCGAGCTGCCGCCCGTGAGCTGAAAACCAAACGACTCGGGATCGTACGGCGCATGCTCGGCGCGAACCCGGTCCCAGCGCGCGCCCAGCTCATCGGCCAGCACCATCGCCAGCCCCGTGAGCGCGCCCTGGCCCATCTCGGCTTGCGCAATGCGAAACGTCACGGAGTCGTCGGCCGCGACTTCGATCCACGCGGTGAGCGCCGAGGTCTCCGGCGCTGGCGGCACCGCAATGGGTTCGACCACCTCCGCGGGGGTCGGCTGCGCCTTTGCGCTGGCCAGCGGCTTTCGGTCGCGCCGGTCGTCCTTCGAACATCCCGCGAGAGAAAATCCAAGCACCAGGCTAGAGCCACCGCCCACGACCACCGCCGAGACGAACCCGCGCCGCGATACGCCGCTCATTCCCCAACCTCGTCGGCCGCCCGGTGGATGGCCCGGCGAATCCGGTTGTAGGTCCCGCAGCGGCACAGATTGCCGTACATGGCCCGGTCGATGTCTTCGTCGCTCGGTCGCGGCGTTTCGGCCAGCAGAGCCGCCGCGCTCATGAGCTGGCCCGACTGGCAGTAGCCGCACTGGGGAACCTGCTCGGCGAGCCACGCTCGCTGCAGCACCGGGACCAGCCCGGGCGCCGCCTCGATGGTTTCGATGCGCGCGCCCACCGCGTCCTCGACGCGCAGCTGGCACGAAAACACCGCCGCTCCGTCTACGTGCACGGTGCAGGCGCGGCACTGGGCGACCCCGCACCCGTACTTGGTGCCGGTGAGACCGAGCAAGTCGCGCAGTGCCCACAGAAGCGGCGTGTCGCCATCGGCAGTCACCTGCCGGTCGCGACCGTTGACCGAGAGGGTGAATGTCGGCATCGGCGCGGACGGTAGCAAGCGGCCCTCTCGCCGCGATTGCAAAAGGCCTGCTGTCAGCCGAAGCTGGATCCTGTCATGCCGGTGATAGATGCCCACGCCCACTACGACCCCCGCATGCTCGACCTGCCGTCGGCGCTCGCAAAAATGGACCGCGTCGGGGTCGACAAGGTCGCTTTGATCCCGTGCATGAACGACCCGCTGCCGCACACGCCGGAAGCGTTACTCACGCTGCTGCGCAGCATTCTCATGTCGCCGCTGTGGCGACTGGGCCAGCAGCTCGTCGACGCGTTCTACACCCCGGACGGCCATCTCAAGCTGCGCGGCGAGGTCTACAAGATTTACGACCTGCCCGACAACAACTCGGTCGCCGAAGCCATGAAGTCTTACCCCGACCGCTTCCTCGGCTGGATCTTTTTGAATCCCAAAGTCATGGACGACCCGGTGCAAGAACTCGAGCGCTGGCGGCAGGTGCCGGGCTTCATCGGCGTCAAGCTGCATCCGCACTGGCATCACTATCCCCTGCGCGACGCGCTGCCCATTGCCCGGCGCTGCGAAGAACTCGACCTGCCCATCCTCGTGCACCTCGGTTTCGGCGACGCCGGCGAGTGGGGAACGCTTGTCGACCCGTGCCCCAAGCTGCGCATGCTGTTTGCCCACGCCGGAATGCCGTTTTTCTGGCGGCTGTGGGGCGAGGTCCGCTGCAACCCCAACCTGTTCGTCGACGTGTCGAGCCCCTATCTGTCGGAGCGCCTCGTGCGCGCGGCCATCCACACCTGCGGCGCCCACAAGGTCCTCTACGGAACCGATGCGCCGTACGGTTTTCCGGGGCAGGACCACAGCTACGACTACGCTCATATCAAGCGCTGGGTCGAGCGCGCGCCGGAGACGTCCCTCGGCATCGAACGCATGCTCGGAACCAACGTCGAGCGCCTGCTCAGTGAACAGCGCTAGCCGCGCCACACCGCGCGCTGAGCTTGTCTGGCGGGGCAAAGCAGACGCCTGAACCGGCGACGCTGAGTTCGCTTCGCAAACGAGTTTGCTTCGCACTTGGCTCGCGGCGTCGGGCCCGATACGCTCGGTACACCGCATGGTCGCTCGAAAGTCGCTTCTGTATTACGCGCCGCTGCTGCACACGTTCGAGGACATGCACGCGTCCGTCGAGCGCATTTCGTGGCTCGAAGCCGAGCGCTCCGGCTACACGTACCGCTGGCACGGCCGCGGCCTCGAGCTGGACATCGACGTCGTTCGCGACACCCGGGTCGCCGTCGAGCGCACGCGGGTCCACTACTACGACCTGGTTCTGATCGACTGCCGGCACCTGCCCGGCGAGCTCGGCGACGCCGCCCGCCAGGAAGCGGCCCTGCTGCACTTTCTCGACCTGCTCGGCAGCGAGCGCGACCGCGAACAGCGCTACCCGTTCGAGCGAGTCGTCGTTCTCGTCGGCGATCCCGACGAACAGCGCGTCGACCAGCTCCTGTTCGACCTCGGACAACGCCACGTCGGCGCCTGTCTGCGCGACATGTCTCTGTCGCCCGCTCTGGTCATGGACGCGGCCGGCCCGGCGCGCGACCGGTTCGTCGAGCGGCTGTGGCAGCACTGCACCAGCACGGGCCGCGCCCGCAAAACCGGCAAAAAGGCCATCTGCTGCGCCGGGGGCGGCATCACCGGCATCTACTACGAACTCGGCGTTCTCAAGTGCCTGCACGATTCGTTTCGCAACTTCGACGTGCGCGACTTCGACATGTATTTCGGCATCAGCGCCGGGGCCATCGTCTCCGGGCTCATCGCCAACGGCGTCTCCATCGAAGAAGCGATCGACATCGTTGCGGGCAACGACGAAGACATGCAGGTCGAGATCGGCCTGCGCAACGTCAATGTGCACGAGCTGCCGGGGCGGCTGCTGTCGCTGCGCCACCACCTGCGCGCCTACGCCCGGCGGGTGCTCGACGGCGAAGAGCGTTTTTCCGCCGCCAGCCTGTTTATGCAGCTGTCGCGACTGATGGGCCCGTTCTTTCGAGCCCACCGGGCCGAGGCCCAGCTGGCAAAGCTGCTCACTCGACCGGGAATGAGCAACGACTTTCGCCGCCTCAAGCGCAAGCTCTACATCGGCGCTACCGACCAGGACCTGCGCGAGCACGTGCTTTTCGGCGACGAGGGGCTCGAGCACGTGCCCATCAGCAAAGCCATTCAGGCAAGCTCCTCGATTCACCCGTTCTTTTCGAGCACCGAGATCGACGGCCGGCACTACACCGACGGGTTCATCACGCGCACCAGCAACGTCACGGCCGCCATCGAAAAGGGCGCCGACCTGGTGTTCGTCGTCGACCCGTTTTTGCCGCTCATCTCCGAGGCCCCCGGCTTCAACGCCGCCCACAGCGCGCTCTGGGTCCTGGTTCAGGACTTCAAGACCATTGCCTTTACGCGCTTTGCCCAGGTGTCCGAGCAGTTGTTGCGGCAAAACCCGAACGTCAACTGCTACTCGTTTTTGCCCAGCAACCGCATGCGCCAGCTCATGGCCACCGTGCCGTTCTCCACGGCCAACTTCGACCTCATCGTGACCGAGGCGTACCGCAGCACCTACCGGCGCCTGCGCAGCCTCGAGCACCGCCTGGGGCCCGATCTCGAAGACCACGGCATCGAGCTCGACCTCGATCGCGCCGCCAGCACGGTCGGCCGCATGCAGGCCAAGCGAACCCACCAGGCCGCCGCGCTGTTCGCCTAGCGGTGGCGGCGCCCCTGCCAGAACCGGCGACTTGCGCTACAGTCGGCGCCGATGGCGTTACAGGCTCTGGAACAACTCGAAATCGACAAGAAACTCGGTGAGCTGGCCGACTGGAGCTTGCGCGACGGCAAGCTTCACCGGGACTTCAAGTTCAGCGACTTCGTGACCGCTTTCGGCTTCATGAGCTCGGTGGCCCTGGTCGCCGAGAAGATGAACCACCACCCCGAATGGTCGAACGTCTACAACAACGTTTCCGTCGACCTGACCACGCACGACGCCGGTGGCATTACCACGGCCGACTTCGAGCTAGCGGCCGCCATGGACAAGCTCGCGGTCGCCCGGTGAACGGCCCAATCATGACCGAGCAGACGATGGGCGGCTGGACCACGCACCGCCGAGTCGCCAGACTGGGCCGAACCGCGGCGTTGGCCGCGCTGATCGCTGTCGCGCTTTCGGCCTGTCGCGGTTCCCCCGAAGGCCCCGCGGATCTGGGCAGCATCGCCGAGGATCCGCCTCCGCACCCGCTCACCTCCAACGACATCATGGAGCGCGAGCCGCAGACCAACAAGGCCGAGGTACAGCACGTCCTCATCTCGTACAACGAGGTCGCCAAAGACACGTCGACCGAGGCGGCCAAGAAGCGAACGCGCGAAGAGGCGGAAGCGCTGGTCGCCGAGATCTACGATCGCGCCGTCGCCGGCGAAGACTTCGCCACCCTCATGGCCGAATACTCCGACGACCCGGGCAGCGCCAAGTCGGGCAAGGCGTACACCGTCGAGCCGGGCAACAGCCTGGTGCTGGCGTTCCGGCGTCTCGGCGTGCGCCTCAACGTCGGCGAGGTCGGCAAAATCAGCAGCGCCTTTGGCTGGCACATTATGAAGCGGGTCGAGTAGCCCGACTCACGTGGGCGGCGGCGAGACGCCCGCCGACTCCGGCGGCGCGATGCCCGGCGCCGGCGTGACCGGCGGCGGCGACGAGGGCTCCGGCGAGGCGGTGTCCGTCGCCGGCGCGTCGCCCGTCCCGGGCGCGTCGGCGGAGGGCGGAGCCGGAGCGTCTCCAGGTGCCGGTGCCGGCGCCGGCGCCGGATTGGCGGCCGGAGGGGACACCGGCGGCGGAACCTTTTTGTCCTCCGCTCGGCCCTTCAGAATCTTGAACTCGACCCGCCGGTTCTGGCTGCGACCCTCGCTGGTGCGATTGGACGCGATGGGCTGGGTTTCGCCGAAGCCCTCGGCGCGCAGCCGGCTGCCGTCCACCCCCTGGGCGACCAGGAAATCGACGATCGCCTCGGCCCGCCGTTGCGACAGCGCCAGGTTGTAGCCGTCGCGGCCACGGCTGTCGGTGTGCCCTTCCACCTGGACCAGCAGGATTTCCTCGTGCGCGTTGAGAACCCGCGCCACGTTGGTCAACAACGCGTACGAGCGCGGCTTGATGCGCGCCTTGCCGCTCGCAAAGTAGACCTTTTCGAGAATCGCGATCTGCGAGTCGCGAATCTCCACCAGCTGCGCGTCTTTGCAGCCTTGCTTCTCGGCGGTGCCGGGCTCGTCCGGGCAGTTGTCGAGTCGGTCGACCACGCCGTCGCCGTCGCGGTCCGCGTCCGGGCAGCCGCGGTTTTCGATGGGACCGGGCTCGTCGCGGCACGGATCGGCGTAGTCCGCGACGCCGTCGCGATCGTTGTCTTCGTCGGGACAGCCGTTGTCGTCCTCGAACTCGTCGAAGTCTTCGGCGTCCGCCGGGCACTGGTCGATGAGGTTGTTGAGCCCGTCGCCATCCGAGTCGGGCACCACGTCCGGGCAACCGTCTTCGTCGATCCAATCGTTCATCGTCTCGGGCTGCGTCGGGCACGCGTCGGCGGCGTCGACAAGGCCGTCGCCGTCGCGATCCACGGGCTTTTTGACCCTGGGTGCCGGCGGCGGCGGCGGAGGGGGAGGAGGTGCCGGCTTCCTGGGCACGTAGCGCAGTCCTGCGAGCGCGCGCCAGTCGGGCGTACCAAAGCCTTCCTGCACGCCAACCCCGGCAGCGGCAAGCACCACGAAGTCGCGCACGCGGTATCCCGCCCCGGCCAACAGCTCGACGTGGTCGCGGCTCGGCGCGCCGAAAGGATCGTTGGCTCCGGTGGCCCCGGAAAGAGCCAGGTTCAACTCGAGGGGAACGCCGTTGCCAGGCTCGCCGACGCGGTAGCCCACCGCCGCGTTCCAAAAGATCTCGTCGTTGACTTCGAGATCGGCGAGCTGTTCACGCTCGCGCACTCGATAGCCAAGGTTTACCGCCGCGCGCACGCGGTCGAACGTTCGCGAAACCAGAACCTCGGGCTCGAGACGCCCGCTGCTGTCGCCGAGAAAGTCGTCGCCGGTGCCGAGGGGAATTGCCATGCCGAGCGACACTGCCAGGTGCACGCCGTGCCGGTCCTGATCGAGCAACGCTACCTTGGGCACCAGACGCAGGTTGCCCAGCCCCGCGCTCGACAGCGAGGTCATCGGTACCCCCGGGCTGTCCTCGCCGCTGTCCTGGGCGAAGGCAACGGGCAGAATCAGTCCAATCTGCAGCCGGTCCCACAGGGCGACGGAACCGATGATTTCACTGCCGAGGCGGTAGTCGACCAGCGGTACCACGCGATCTCGGTCGCCCTCCGCGGTGTCGAACACAACCAGCGCGTCGTCGGCGTAGCCGAGCCACAGGGCCAGCTCCCAGCGGCCGTGCTCACCGACCTCGGCCCACTCGGTGTTGAGAATGCCGCGGTGGTCTGTCGATAGCCGGAAGCGCTCCACGGGAAAGTCGGTGTCGATCTCCTGAGCCGTCGCCGGCGCCGCGACCAGCGCCACCGCGAGCCCGGCGGCTGCGGCGCCGCGTGATTTCCAAGCCCGGCGCGCAGGACGCGACGGCGCGCGACCCACCCGGGCCCTTTTCCGCGCGCGGAGCAGCATCAACAGCCCGAAGACGAGCAGCCAGGTGCCGGCGCCCAACGCCGAACCGCCGGCCGCAGAACAGCCCCCGCCTCCCACGCCGAACGTATCGTTGAATCCGTTGCCGTCCGCATCGGCGTCGCAGGCGTCGCCAAGGCCGTCGCCGTCCGAATCCACCTGTTCGGGGTTGTCTGCATCGACGCAGTTGTCGTCACTGTCGGCCACGCCGTCGTTGTCCGCATCCGTGTCGCAGGCGTCGCCGATGCCGTCGCCGTCGCTATCGCTCTGGCTCGGGTTCGCCTGCAGGCGACAGTTGTCGTCGGCGTCGGGCACCGCATCGTCGTCGCTGTCCGTGTCCTGAAAGTCCGGCGTGCCGTCGTCGTCGGTATCGACCGGCGGCGTGTCGGGATCCGTGTCGCCCGCTTCCTCGGCGTCCTCAAAGCCATCGCCATCCGCGTCGAGGTCGACGTGGTCGGGATCGCCGTCGTCGTCGGTATCTACCGGCGGCGTCAACGGATCGCCATCGCCCGCTTCGTCGATGTCGAGAATGCCGTCATCGTCGCTGTCCACGTCGTCGCGATCGAGAACGCCATCGTCATCGCTGTCGACGTCGCCCTCGTCGGCATTGCTAATCGTGTCGTCGTCGTTGTCGTCGTCTGCGGCGTTGGTGGGGTCGCTTTCCCCCTCGTCCTGTCGGCCGTTGCCGTTCGGATCCTCGTCGCCATCGGGCTCGCCGCCGCCGTCGGTGTCGGCCGCAATCGAGCTGGTCGTCGTCGTTGGATCCAGGTCGGCCGAAAACGCGCCCGCCCCCGTATCGGTGTCAGCGTCGGGCGCAACGACGCCGCGCTCGGTGCCGTCGAAAATCCCGTCGTCATCGCTGTCGGCGTCGCGCGCGTTGATCGCCCCGTCGCCGTCGGAGTCCACGTTCCAGTTGGCCTCGTCGCCGTCGCGAACGCCATCGTCGTCGGTGTCCGCGTCGGATGGGTCGGTGCCGAACTCGGTCTCCTCGGCATCGCTCAGGCCGTCGCCATCGGTGTCCACCGGAGCGACGGCGTCGTCCGCCGGATTGTTCGGGTCGGTCTCGCCCGCGTCGACCGCGCCGTCCTTGTTCGTGTCCTCGCTGCCGTCGTCCACTCCGCCCCGGTCCGTGTCGGGATCGAGCGGATTGGTAACCGTGCCCGGATCCGCATCGGCGATGAAGGTTCCCGCGGCGACGTCGGTATCGGCATTCGCCGCGACCACCCCGACCTCGGTACCGTCGAACAGGCCGTCGTCGTCCGAGTCGGGATCCCGGGCATTGATGGCTCCGTCGTCGTCGCTGTCTCGATTCCAGTTCGGCTCGTCGCCGTCTACGACACCGTCGTCGTCCGTGTCCGCGTCATTGGGGTCGGTACCAAACTGGCGCTCCTCCGCGTCGCTCAGACCGTCACCGTCGCTGTCGATGGGCGCCCCGTCGTCCGCCGGATCGTTGGGATCCGTTTCCCCGTCGTCGACCCGTCCGTTTTTGTCGACATCCTCGGCGCCGTCGTCGACGCCACCATTGTCGCTGTCCACGACCAGCGGGTCGGTCGTCGTGCCCGGATCGGCGTCGGCAACAAAGGCCCCGGCGGTAACGTCGGTATCGGGCCCCGCCTCCGTCACGCCGAGCTCCGTGCCGTCGGCAACGCCATCGTCATCAGAGTCCGGGTCGAGGGCGTTGATCAAACCGTCGCCGTCGGTGTCCGTGGCCGCCGACGGCTCCGCTCCGTCGAGCACCCCGTCATCGTCACTGTCCGCATCGAGCGGATCCGTCCCCTGCAAGATCTCGACGGTGTCGTCGGTGCCGTCGCCGTCGTCATCGAGATCGCACACGTCTCCGGCGCCGTCACCGTCGGTGTCGCGCTGGGTCGGGTTCGCGTCGCCGGGGCAGTTGTCGGCGCCGTCGGGAACGCTATCGCCGTCGTCGTCGTCGTCGCCGGCGTCGCAGATGCCGTCGGCATCGGTATCGGTGCCGTCGCTGGCCGGGTCGAACGTGCCCGACGAGCAGTCGTCACACGTATCGGCGTCGCTGTCGGTGCAAATCGTCGGGTCGAGCGGATCGCCGTCGGCACCGTCGTCAACACCGTCGCCGTCGTCATCGCTGTCCCCCGCATCGCAGGCGCCGTCGGCGTCGGTGTCGGTGCCGTCGCTGGCCGGGTCGAACGTGCCCGACGAGCAGTCGTCACACGTATCGGCGTCGCTGTCGCGGCAGATGGTCGGGTCGAGAGGCTCGTCGTCGTCCGCATCCTCGACGCCGTCGTTGTCGTCATCGGCGTCGCAGGCGTCGCCATCGTCATCTCCATCCTGGTTTTCCTGGCCCGGATTGGGCACGAGCGGACAGTTGTCCGAGTCCCCGGGCACGCCGTCGTTGTCCTCGTCGGCATCCCCGGCGTCGCAGGTTCCGTCGCCGTCGGCGTCGGGACCGTCGTTGTCCGGGTCAAAGGTGCCGAGCGCACAGTCATCGCACGTGTCGGCGTCGTTGTCCGAACACGCCGTGGGATCCAGCGGGTCGCTGTCGGCGCCATCGTCGACGCCGTCGCCGTCGTCGTCGGCATCGCCGTCGTTGCAGGTGCCGTCGCCATCGGTGTCGAGGCCGTCGTCGGCCGGGTCAAAGGTGCCGGTCGAGCAATCCTCACAGCCGTCGGCATCGGTATCGGCGCACACGTTCGGGTCAAACGGCGCGCTGTCCGAGATGTCGGGGACGCCGTCGCCGTCTACGTCGTCATCTCCGGCGTCGCACAGGCCGTCGCCGTCGGTATCGAGACCGTCGTTGGCCGGGTCGAAGGTGCCGAGCGCACAGTCGTCACAGGTATCGGCGTCGATGTCGGAACAGACCGTCGGGTTCACCGGATCGCTGTCGGCGCCGTCGGTGACCCCGTCGTTGTCGTCGTCGGCGTCACCGGCATCGCACAGGCCGTCGCCTTCGTTGTCCGGGCCATCGTTGGCCGGGTCGAACGTGCCGGTCGAACAATCGTCGCAGAGGTCCGCGTCCGTATCCGAACAAACCGTGGGGTTCGTCGGGTCGCTGTCGTCGCCGTCGAGCACGGTGTCGTTGTCGTCGTCGGCATCGCCGTCGTTGCACGTACCGTCGCCGTCGGCGTCGGCGCCGTCGTTGGCCGGATCGAACGTGCCGAGGGCGCAGTCGTCGCAAGAGTCGGCGTCGTTGTCCGAGCAAACCGTCGGGTCCGCCGGGTCGGCGTCGCTGCCGTTGGGCACGCCGTCGCCGTCGGCATCGTCGTCAGAGACGTCGCACGTGCCGTCGCCATCGATATCCGGCCCGTCGTTGGCCGGGTCGAACGTGCCGCTCGAGCAGTCGTCGCACGTATCCGCATCGCTGTCCGAGCAAACGTTCGGGTCGAGGGGAGCGCTATCGGTCCCGTCTTCAACCCCATCCCCGTCGTCGTCGGCGTCGCCGGCATCGCAAGCGCCGTCGCCGTCCGTGTCGGCGCCGTCGTTCGCCGGATCGAACGTGCCGGTGATGCAGTCTTCGCAGGTATCCGCGTCGATGTCGGCGCACACGTTCGGATCCGCCGGTGCGCTGTCGGACACGTCGGGCACGCCGTCGCTGTCGCTGTCGAGATCGCCGGCGTCGCACAGGCCATCCCCGTCGCCGTCGGGGCCGTCGTTAGCCGGGTCGAACGTGCCCGACAGGCAGTCTTCGCAGGTATCGAGGTCGCTGTCGGAGCAGACGTTGGGATCGAGGGGGTTGCTGTCCGCCCCGTCTTCGACGCCGTCGCCGTCATCGTCGGTATCCCCGGCGTTGCACAGGCCGTCGCCGTCGGTGTCCGGGCCGTCGCTGGCCGGATTGAAGACACCCACGGTGCAATCGTCGCAGGTGTCGGCATCGACATCCGAGCACACGTTGGGATCGAGAGGGTCGTCGTCGTCGCCATCGAGAACGTTGTCGCCATCGTCGTCGGCATCGCCGACATTGCACTGGCCGTTGCCGTCGGTATCGAGGCCGTCATCGCTCGGGTCAAAGGAGCCGCCCGCGCAGTCGTCGCAGCCGTCGGTATCGGTGTCGCTGCAGGCGGTCGGGTCCAGCGGATCGCTATCGGCACCGTCGGAGACGCCGTCGCCGTCGTCGTCGGTGTCGCCGGCGTCGCACAGGCTGTCGGCGTCGGTATCGGTGCCGTCATTGGTCGGGTCAAAGGTGCCCGACGAGCAGTCGTCACAGGTATCGCTGTCGATATCGGAGCAGACGTTCGGATCGCCCGGATCGCTGTCGCTGCTGTCGGGAACGCCGTCGTTGTCGGTGTCGCCGCCCTCGCTCGCGTCGGGGGTGCCGTCACCGTCCCCATCCGGGCATGGCCAGCCTCCGGGGCACTCGGCGTCGTCGAGGGTGCCGTCGCCGTCGCTGTCGCCAGGTCCCGGCCCGGCATCGTCGGCGTCGTAGGCGTCGGGAATGCCGTCCGCGTCGCTGTCGGTCGCCGTCGGGTCGCTGCCCGCGAGGGGAAAGCCAAACCCGGCGTCGTCCGCGTCGGCCGCGTCGACCAGTCCGTCGCCATCGGCGTCATCGGTGCCGTCGACGCGGCCATCCCCGTTGCCGTCCAGGGCGGCAAGGCCCGCGACCTCGGCGACGTCGAAGTCGCCGTCGCCATCGCTGTCGGGATCGTAGGCATCGCGAACCCCGTCGCCGTCGGTTTCGAGCTGAACGTAGTCGATGGTGCCGGTGTCCACGCCGGTTTCGAGGTCGTCGGCCAGGCCGTTGGCCCCGTGCGGCGCGTCGACGACGCCGTCGCCGTTGCCGTCCACGCCGTCGTGACCGGCTTCCACGAGATCCGGGATGCCGTCGTTGTCGCTGTCAAGGTCGAGGTGGCTGGGAACGCCGTCGCCGTCGCTGTCGAACAGCACGCCGGGCGCATCGCACAGACCGTCCTCATCGGCGTCGGTGCACGGCGAAGCCTGAGCGTCCCGCCAGTTGGGCACGCCGTCGCCGTCGAGGTCGCCGTCGGGGTCGAGGCCGATGGAGTTCTCGGCCGTGTCGGGAATGCCGTCGTTGTCGTCGTCGATGTCGCTGCGATCGTCGTCGGGCGTACCATCGCCGTTGGTGTCGACGACGAGCCGGTTGAACACGCCATCCCCGTCGGTATCGCCGACGAGGCCATCCAACGTGGTCGGGTCGCACGACGCCAGAGCCAGGACCCCGGCCCCCGCCGCCGACGTGGTCCCGGCAAGGTCGAGAGAAAGGCCCTGCCCCGTGTCCGTCGAGCCGACCGCGAACCGCACCGTGCCGTCGAGCCCGAGTCCTTCGGCCGCCAGTAGCGGCAGCGGAATCGCAATGTCGAGAAAGTAGTCGTCGTCGCCGTCGAACAGCGACCCGTCACCGGCGACCGCCACCCGCGTGTTGCCGGCCGGCTCTCGATCCACGGCAAGGTCGGCCACGATGCGCTCGGCCGGGTCGCCGGGGTCGCCGGCCACGGCCTGGGTGGTGTTCTCCGAGACCGTGATCGTATCGTCGCCCCGACCATCGACGATGATGGCGTACTCGTAGTCGTCGAGGTCGCCGTCGCTGTCGATCACCACGCCCCAGCCGAACGAGCGCAGCTCGGACCCGTCGGCCTCGAGAGGGTCGTCGTTGAGGCGCAGGCGCAAAAACAGATCGACGCCGTCGGTGAACGCGTACGCGGCCGGGAACGCGTCGTCGCCGACTACCTCGAGAAATTCCGAGGTGCCGCCGTCGGTGGCCGGGTCCGCCAGCCCCAGACCGCCCCGGGTGAGCCGATTCCAGTCGCTGTCCGCCGGTGGAAAGATCGCCGCCGCGCTTCGGGACGCCACCGCCAGGGGCTTGCGCTCGGCGCAAGCTGAAACCAATACAAGCGCAGCCAAGAGCCACAGCCCTCGATTGCCTAGTCTCGTTCGAATCATAAGTAACCTCGCTGCCCGGCGACTGCCAATCGCCGGGGCAGCCAAAGCGGGTCGAGCCCGCCGTTGCTGGACATCCCCCCGGAAGGCCAGCCTTTTGATTGTCGCCCAGACCACAGAAGCGCGGCAACTCTCCGGCATCACTGCAGCGAAGGTTGCGCACACCCACCCACTCTCTGGCTTGCGCACTCAGGTCGCGGCAGTCGTCGTTGCCTACTGTCGACTGCGCACGGGTGTGCGCACGATGGTGCGTTGACCTGCCGCTGTGCGCGTCGGCGTCGCGCCAAACCCATCGAAGTCATTGAATCGCCCCCGCGGACACAACGCTCGTCGCGTTGCTCGGCAATGGCACGGCGCCTGCTCTGCTCGTGGAGTCGATGCAGCGATGGTGGGTGATGATGGTGGCGGCGGCCTGCGCGAGCTGCATGTGGGAGACGTCGTCGAGCGAATCGACCGACGGGACCGAGCGACCGCCGGCCGACCCGGGAGACCCCGGCGACCCCGGCGACCCCGGCGACCCCGGCGACGACGATCCAATCGAACCGCCCCCGCCCACCGACGAGCCGGCCCCTACGGGCGTGGAGGTATCGCACCGGCGTGAACTGCGCGGCGCGTGGATCGCCACGGTGTCGCGCATCGACTGGCCGTCGTCGACGGACCCCGCGACCCAGCGCAGCGAACTCGAGCACCTCCTCGACGACATCGTCGACACGGGCCTCAACACCGTGTTCCTGCAGGTGCGCCCGGAGGCCGACGCCCTGTACCGATCGGAGCTCGAACCCTGGAGCCGCTACCTCACCGGCACCCAGGGCCGCGACCCCGGGTACGACCCGCTGGCGTTCGCCATCGAGGAGAGTCACCGGCGCGGCCTCGAGCTTCACGCGTGGCTCAACCCCTATCGGGCGCGGGCCGGCAACGTCGGCGCATCGGCCCCCGGTCACGTCATGAACACCATGCCCGAGGCAATCGTCGCCTACGGCTCCCTGCGCTGGCTCGACCCGGGCAACCCGGACGCCTTCGACCACACCCTGGCGGTCGTGCGCGATCTGCTCGAGCGCTACGACATCGACGGTCTGCACTTCGACGACTATTTCTACCCGTACCCGAACGGAACCGAGTTCGACGACCGCGCCACCTACGCCGCGTTCGGCGGCGGCATGGCCAAAGACGACTGGCGCCGCGACAACGTGAACCGCATGGTCCAGGCCGTGGGCGCCCTGGTGGCCGACCTGCGGCCGGACGTCCGCTTCGGTATCTCGCCGTTTGGCATCTATCGGCCGGGCATACCGCCGGGCGTGGTCGGCCTCGACCAGTATGCGGAGCTGTACGCCGACCCTCTGCGCTGGATGGATGACGGCTGGCTCGACTACATCGCTCCGCAGCTGTACTGGCCAACGACGTCGTCGGGGCAACCCTACGACCGGCTGCTCGACTGGTGGACCGAGCAGGCAGTCACGGCTGGCCGCAACTTGTTCGTCGGCAACGCCGCCGCGTTTGCCTTCGGCGTTCCCGAGTACCGGGCGCAAATGGCCAGCCTCGCCGCGGCCGATCCCGCGGCCGCCCGCGGGGCCATCTGGTGGTCGGCGCGCTCGCTCCTCAACGACGATGAAGGCCTCGCCAGCGTGCTGGCTCGGGACTACTACGTGGGCCCCGCCGCGACTCCGGTGCTCGCCGACGCCCGCGCGGCGCTGCCCCCGGCCCCCACCGTCGACTTCGCCGAGGGCACCGCGACCGTGGAGAGTGACGTGGTTGGGCCCCGGTTCTGGGCCCTGTATCAGGCGACCGACAACGGCTGGTCCCTGCGCGAGCTGGTGCCCGCCGCCGAATCCGAGGTGTACGTGCCGGCGGGGCGTTGGGCCATCTCGGTTATCGACCGCCAGGGTCGCGAGGGCCGCGGCACGGTGATTCAGAGCGCAGCCCCGGAACGGCCCGACCCACCGCCACCGCCGCGAACCGGCGAAGCGTGCGAACACTCAAACGGCGGCATCTACGCCGACGGCGGCTGTTCGGCCAGCTGGCAGTGTTGCGACGGCGGCTGGTTCCCGCGGGAGTCGTGCGGTGCGTGCACGTGTGTGGAGAGAACCGGCAACCTCGGGTGTGAGCCCGGCCCCGTCGAGCCCTGATCGCTCGGGATCGGCCGGCGCGCGGCCGGCGCGTCGTGAAATGGCGCCGATGAGCGCCTCGGCCCCTGTACACTGGAGTGCGTGCGATGGGCGATCCTCGGCGTGCTGCTGGCGGTGGGCGCGTGTACCGCCACCACCGATCTGGCGAGCGATCAAAACGGGCCCGGATCGCCAACCGCCGATTCCGCGAGCGGGGGTGACGAGACCGCCGGCGACGGGGACGGCGACGGAGACACCGCGACCGGCGATGGGGACGGAGACACCGCCTCTGGCGACGGCGACGGCGACGGCGATACGGCCACCGGCGACGGCGACGGCGACGGCGACGGCGACGGCGACGGCGACGGCGAAAACGCCTGCACCCAGGCCTGCGACGACTGCTCCTCCGGTTGCTGCACCGAACCCTGCGGCGGTGGCGACTGCGCGCCGTCGTGCGCCGGAACCCCGTGCGACTGTCGCCTCGACTGCGAAGGCACCGATGGCACCTGCTCGCCGAGCTGCAACACGGGCGCCTGCGACATCCTGTGCGCCGGCGTCAACAACTGCGAGGCCAGCTGTGGTGGCAACGCGGCATGCACCATCGATTGCTCGAGCGCCAACAACTGCAACGTCACGTGCACCGGCACCTCGGACTGCAACGTCGACTGCGACGGCGCCAACAACTGCGACAACGTGAGCTGCCAGGGCAACGCCGGGTGCCTCATCCGCTGCGGCTCTGCCGGCAACTGCGAGTTCTCGACCTGCAACGCCGGCGCGCCGCAAAGCTGCGGCGCCGGCGTCATCGCCTGCAACACCGCCTGCCCCTGACCGAAGGGTTGGAGGCAGCCTGACCCACGCTGCATGTCGGCGCGGGCGCGACATGTAGGGGATTCGGCGACGAAATGCGAGGAGATATCAGTCGTCGGTGATCGGACTGCATGGGATGTTCTTTCGGTCGGATGGATCGGCATTTCGAGCGCTTGGAGCGTTCTCCGGGAGGTTGAATGGGGATTCTGCATCGCGTGCGCCAGCTCGCTGTTCTCGAGTCACGGGCTCTGCCCCGGTGGCTCTTTCTCGCGGTTCTTTGCGGAGCGGTGGCGTGCTCGCCCTCCACACCCGAGTCGCCCCGCGACACAGCGGGCGACACGGCCGGCAATGGCGACGGTGACGAAGACCCGAGTCTTCCTCAGGACGCCGACGCCGACGGCGACACCATCACCGACGCCGACGAGGGAGCGGACAACGAGATCGACACGGACGACGACGGTACCCCCGACTATCTCGACAACGACTCCGACGGCGACGGCATCGGCGACGCCATCGAGGCCGGGGACAACGCCCGCTCGACACCGCCGGCCGATAGCGACGGCGACGGTGTCCCGGATTTTCGCGACCTCGACTCCGACGGCAACGGCCTGGCCGACAGGGACGAAGGCATCGACGACCCCGACGGCGACGGCCGGCCGAACTTTGCGGACCAGGATGACGACGGCGACACGCTGCTCGACGCGTTCGAGATCGGCGGCGACCTGAGCGCCGTGCGCGATACCGACAACGACGGCACCCCCGACTTTCGCGACCGCGACTCGGACGCCGACACCATCGACGACAACGCGGAGCTCGCCGCCGATCCCGACGGCGACTCCCTCGGCGCGTACATCGACACCGACGCCGACGGCGACTGCGTGCTCGATGCCGCGGAAGCCGGCGATGCCGACCTGGCAACGGCCCCCGTCGACACCGACGGCGACTCCCGCCCCAATTACCTCGACCTCGACTCGGACAACGACGGCTTGTCCGACGGAGCCGAGGACCAAAACTGCAACGGCGTCGTGGATCCCGACGAGACGTCGCCGGTCGACGAAGACTCCGATGACGACGGCGTCATCGATGTCGTCGAAACCACCGCCGGTACCGATCCCAACGATCCCAACGACAACCCGCAGGCTCGCGGCGACTTCTTCTTTCTGATCCCCTACCAGGACCCCACCGACCCGTCGCGCGACACCCTCGAGTTCCGCACCAGCGTGCAGTTTGCCGACGTCTACTTCCTGTTCGACACAACCACGTCCATGCGCGACGAGCTCGCCGCCATGGCCGATTCACGCACGGGCGTTCCGGCCATCATCGAGGAGCTTCGGTGCGACGAGACGGGCGGCACGTGCGCCGAGGATGCCGACTGCGCCGTGGGCATTTGCTTCGAGGGCCTGTGCATCGAGGACCCGGTGCCCGCCCCGGGTTGCGTGCCCAATCTCTTCACCGGCGTCGGCCGCTTCGACAACGTCAACACGTACACCAATCTGCTGTCTTTGCAGAGCGACCCGACCGTAACGAGCAACCGAATTCCGGGCACCGGCGGCGGCGGCGCCGAGGCCACGCTTCAGGCACCGGCCTGCGTGGCCAACCCCAACAACTGCACCAACAACAACAACTGCGCCGCCACCGGCGTCGGCTGCGCAGGCTTTCGCGACCAGGCCATCCGCCTGCTCATCGAACTCACCGACGCCGACAACCAGTGCGGCACCGGCAACGGCTGCAGCAGCTTCACGCCCGCCTCCGTCGGCAACCAGCTTTTGTCGCGCGCCATCAAGTTCCTGGCGCTCACCAACGACAGCGACGGCAGCAACGACGAGGATCCGGCTATCGACATGCGCGCTCTCGGCGTCGCGTCGCGCACCGTCAACCAGGCCGGCCAGCCGTTCGTGTTCGACGCCCTCGACGCCCAGGTCGTACCGCAGACGGTCGCCGCGGTGCTCGAAGTGGTCCGCAGCGTCGCTCTGAACGTCACCATCGAGCGAGAAGACGCGCCGGGCGACGCCGGGGACGCGCTGCAGTTCATCAACTACGTGGAAGTCAACGTGAGCGGCGCCGGCAACTGCACCGCGGTCAACCCGACCGCCGACACGGACGGCGACAGTCGGGCCGACTCGTTTCCGGCGCTGCTGCCGGGCACGCCGGTGTGCTGGGACGTGATTCCCATCGCGCAAAACAACATCGTGGCCGCGACCGAGGAGCCCCAGCTGTTTCGCGCGACTCTCACGGTTTTCGGCGACGGTTCGCCCCTCGACAGCCGCGACGTGTTTTTCCTGATTCCGCCCATCATCGAAGAGCCGCCCATCGATTTCGCGCCGCCGGCGCGCTAGCGCGCCGAAACTGTTGAACGTGAGACGACAGAGCACCGGGACCCGGGTCGCCAGTTGAGGCGGCGAGTCCCGGTGCGCGGCCGTGGGTGCGGGTGGTCGCAACGGATCCACGGATCCAGTCTGCGCCAGTAGGGACCGTGAGGCGTCCCACGGTCGGCGCCTGCGCGCCGAACGTTGGTGGTTCGTTTGTGCAGGTTTGGTGCACCGGGCGCGACGGCAAACCTCTTGCTGGTAGTTGGGGCATTCCCCCTCTCACCGCAGGAGCCAGTTCGTGACTCGATTCAGTTTTCTTTTGCCGCTTCTTTGGACCGCCTTGAGCATCGGCGGCACCGGCTGCGGCTTCATCAACGGCACCGACGCCAGCCTCGATGATTCGCAAAGCGCCCGCTGGGGCGACGACGACGACGACGACAGCGACAGCGACGAGCTCACCCTCGTGAGCCTCGGCGCCTCGACGAGCTTTGGTGTCACGTTCGACCCGGGCCTGCTCGGCGCGCCGGACGACGCCGTCATCGCCGACAACGCGCACATTCCCCGGCTGGTGCGCGTGGCCGCGCGCGCCTACGACGTCGATCGCGAAGACGTGGTCGCGCTCAATCTATCGGTGCCCGGCGCGACCAGCGGCCAGGTTCGCCGCGACCAGCTGCCCGCAGCCCTGGAAGCCATTCGCAACGCCGAAGGCCGGGTCGTCGTCACCATCGAGGGTGGCGGCAACGACCTGCGGCAGTTTCAGGTCGAGTCCATCGACCTGTGCCTCGATCCCTCGCCGGCCAGCCAGCAACAGTGCGTTCAGAAGCTCGGCGCGACGCTCTTTCAGATCAACAGCAACCTGGCCGTCATCGCCGACGAGATCCTTCGGGTCGCGCCGCGGGCCAGGCTGATTTTCCAGACCCAGTACAATTCGACCTACGACGTGTTGCCCAACGGGGCCCCGTGCGCGTCGCCGGAGCTGCAGCAAATCGCCGACTTCGCGTTCGAGGCCAACCAGGCCAACGGCGATCCGATACAGGGGCTCAACACCCTCATTCGGCAACTGGCCCAAAGCCGCGGAGCCGGCGTGGCCGACATTGCCGGCTACCTCTACTCGTCGGGCCACGTCACGAATCCCGACTTCTACGGCGGAGACTGCACGCACCTGCAGGGCGAACGCCCAGCCCTGCCCGCCTTTGGCCTCGCGGCTGACCGCAGCGGCATCGGCTACGAGGCGCTCTTTCGCAGCTACGCGGCCGCTTTCTAGCAGTTCTTCCACGTCCACTGCGACCGCAACCGGGGGGCGGGGCAATGGTGCCCCGGCCCCCTTTTTCAGTTCCAGGCGCGAGCGACCATACCGCTGTCGCGAAAGCTCGACTCGTCCACGGCCACGCCACAGATCAGGATGGTGCCGTTGCTCCCGGGCGAAATGTCGCGAATGCCTCCGCCGATACCGAGATTGAGCTTCGCCACGCCGCCGCCGGCGCCGTCGGTGTCGCCAAGGCTGTCGAACGTGAGGTCCACCTCGCCAGAAGCGCGCAGGCGCACCAGGTAGGGGCCATCGTCGTTGCCGCCCAGAAGGACGCGGCCCTGCAGGTCGACGAACATCGCCTCGAGTCCGCCGAGCCCGGCGACCGTCGCGGTGCCTTCGGTACCAAATCCGTTGTCCGCCGTGCCGTCGGGCAGCAGCTTGGTCACGCAGGCGCCGCCGTCGCACCGGTGGGCAACGAATACCGACCCGTCGGGGAGAATGTCCCCATCGACCGCGGTCGAACCGTTGCCCGACAGGAACGTCACGACGCCGTCCGTTCCGTAGGCCATGTCCGGGGCGCCGTTGTTGGCGGCCACGCGGCGCACCTGCCACTCGGAGACCATGCTGCTGGTATTAGCCACCGCGAGAATCGCCGGGCCGGCGAAGTCCGCGGCTACCACTTCGTCGTTGCCGCCCCCGTCGAAGATGAGCTGGCCGTCGTCGGCGAATCCGCTGATGCGGCTGCCCGCAGCGTTGAGGCGCAGGAGCATTGAGTCGCGGTTCGTTGCGCCGGTGACCTGCCCACCGATGATGAGCGAGTCGTCGAAGGCGCGACCCACGGAGTTGGCCTCATCGGTGCCGGCCACGTCGATGCGAAAAAAGCCGAAGAAGGCGCTGGGCTCTCCGGTCTCCGTGTACTGGCCAAGGACCAGGTCGGGAGCGTTCGGTGCGGTCTTGTCGCCGACGACGACGATGGTGTCGTTGGCGTGCTCGGTAACCGCGCGGCTGCGCGAGACGCCAAAGCCTGAGCCCTCGCGACGGATGACGATGCCGTTGTTGCCAAAGCTGGAAACCCGCTCGCCGTCGGTGTCGTAGCGCAAGGTGACGAAGTTCTGGGCGCCGAGGCCCTCGATGTCGAAGCCGGTGACGACGATGTCGCCGTTGGAAAGCTCGATGACCGCCTCCATGGGCGTGTTGTCGGAGGCGCCCCGGCCGATGTCGAGAATGGCGCCGGACCCGGCGAATCGACCGTCGAGCGTGCCGGGCGCGCCAACAACCTCGCCGGGCACGTCCCGCTGAATGACGAGCTCGAGGTCCTCGGCTTCGAATTCGACCGAGACCGGCGCCGTGTCGCCAATCTCCTGGCCACCGCTGCCGTCGCTGGTCACGAGCAGACGCGCCGTTACGTCGGTCCCCGTCAAGGTCACCGGGTCCGACGAAACCCCGGCCGGCCCGACGACCGTGACGACGATGTCGCCGTCGAAGCCGTCGATGCGCTCCACGGTGGCGACCAGCTCGCTCACGCCGCCCAGCGGCACGCGCACGGTGGGCGGCAGCATTGCGACCTCGAACGAGGGCATGGGCGTCGGTGCGTCGACCCCGGCGTCGGCGGCGCCGCCCGTGGTGTCGGTGTCGTCGGCGGTCGTGGTCGTATCGTCATCGGTCGTGCCGTCGGTCGTGGTGGGCCCGGGCCCGCTCGTGTCGTCGACCGGATCGGCCAGCTGGGGATCTTCGATTCCGAGAATGCCCTGGCAGCCGAACAACGACGACAGCACGACACAAGACCCCAGCAGCGTTCCGCGCACGAGGCGAGAATACCAGGGCGCGCCGGGTTTCCGGCGCCATGAGGGTGACCTCGGCTACACGGCCTCGTCGACGGTGATCGTAAGTCCGCGCGAACCGGCGCGCACCCGATCCTCCATGTCGACGTCGAGCTCGGTGACGGTAGCGGGTCGAACCCGCGGTTTTCCCGACGCCTGACTTTGGCGCTCGAACGCAAACCACCACTCGCGGGCCCGCTGGTCGTGCCAGCGACGCCCCTCGGGCAAAACGGCCAGGGCCTGCCCCAGGGCGGCAGCCGAGGCGGGCCGATCGGACGGCTCCTTGGCCAGGCACTGCTGTATCAAGCGGTCGAGGGCGCGCGGCACCGGCGATGGGGCCCGCTCCGACGGGGCCGGGGGCGGCGCCGACCGGTGCTTGAGGCATATCTCGGCCACCGACTCCCCCTCGAACACGTGCTCGCCGGTTAGCAAGAAGTACCCGACGGCGCCCAGCGCGTAGAGGTCGTGGGCCGGCCCCACGGTTGCCGGGGCCAGGAACGACTCCGGCGACATATACAGCGGCGTGCCGCGCAACGTGCGCGCCTCGGTTTCACACGGCGCCGCGTCGAGCTCTTTGGCCAAACCGAAGTCCACCACCTTGGCGACGTCGGCAATGCCGCCGCGTTCGCACAAGATGATGTTGCTGGGTTTGATGTCGCGGTGGATCAGCCCGCGCTCGTGCGCTTCTCGCAGGGCGCCGCACACCTGACGCAACACGTGAATGACTCGTTCCGCCGGCTGCGGACCATCGTCCTCGACCAGGTTCGACAGGTCGACGCCGTCGAGAAACTCCATCGCGTAGTAGAAACGCCCGCCCGGACTGCGACCGTAGTCGTAGATCTCGACGACGTTGGGGTGCGTGAGCTCACTGGTGAGCTGCACCTCCCGTTCGAAGAGCTCCTGGGCGGCCCGCGTTCGGCGGTCGTGGCGCAGCAGCTTAATCGCCGTCGGCCGCCGCAGCATCGCGTGGCGGGCCCGGTACACGGTGCCGTTGCCACCTTCGCCGAGCTTGGCATCCAGAAAGTACTGCCCCAGCCGCTGAGCCCGGCGCACCTGAGCGCGCAGTCCATAGAGCGCTGCCGAGCCGACGGTGCTCAGAGCGACCGCCACGCCGCCAAAGACCAGGGCGCCGCCGAAAAGGGCCAGCCGCGGGGTGTTGTCTACGTCGACCACCAGCGCGGCAACGGCGATAAGGGCCACACCGATTGCGGACAGCACCAGCGTGCGCCGGCCCGAACTCGGCAAGATGAGCGCGCGCGCCAGCACGATGTAGCCAACCCAGATGAAGGCGCTGTAGACGTTGGCATCGCGGTCGTCGGACAAGACGGCGCTGGCGGTGAGAAACGCGCTCGACACGACCACGGCGGCGACATCGACCCCGAGCAAGTACCGCCAGGATCGGACGCCCCCGCGCAACAGCGTCCACAGAACGACGATCGTCAGCAGCAGGCCCGCCACCGCGAACCCGTTGACGATGTCGACCGCCTCGGGGACGGTTTGGGGGTACAGGTAGTAGATCGCGTTGATGATGCCAAGCAGCGCCGCAAAGCTGCCGGCGAGCGTGCCGCACAACAGGGACAACCGGCGCTGAAAGAAGCGCCGCTCGTCGTCGGCCGCGGGGCTGTGCTGTTCGGGGGCTGTCAACGGGGACGACATGGGGGCTGGGGGCATTCTCTGCGCCCCCCGGTCGCTGAGAGGGCCAGTATGAGCCAAGTCGCCCGGTCCCCACATAGCCAAATCTGGGCTAGCGACGAGGTCGGACGAGAACGCGGCAGAACCGGCCAGCCGCTGGCGGCGCGCCGCCGTTGGCCGGTATCGTGGGCGCCGCCGACCCGAACCAGGGGTTCGGCAACGGAGGGTGCATGGCCGACAAGTATTTGCTCAAGCGCGACGAGATCGAAGCAATGCAAGGTCTCGACAAGACTCACTTCCTCAACCCAAACGCCCGGCGCATCAACAAGTCCCTCGGCGACGCAGTCGGGCTCACGGGGCTGGGCATTCACCTGATCGAAGTCGAACCCGGGTGCGAAACCACCGAGTTTCACGTTCACCACTACGAGGACGAAGCGGTCTACGTGCTCGCCGGCACAGCGACCGCCACGATCGGCGACGAAGAGCACGCCATCGGCCCCGGCGACTTCGTGGGCTATCGCAAGGGCGGCCTGCCGCACACCATCGTCAACACGGGCGACGAGGTACTGCGCTGCCTGGTCGTGGGCCAGCGCCTCGACCACGACGTGGGCGACTATCCGAGAAAGAGCCTGCGCATCTGGCGCAACCAGGGGCTGCCCTGGGACGTGGCGCCCCACGACGCCATCGAGCACCCGAAGGCCGGCGCGAAGAAGTAACGGTCGCTCGGGCAGCTAAGCGGCGGCCGCCGACAGGCGACTGTCCTCGAGAAAGCCGATGCGGTTCATCAGCCGCGCCATCTGCCGCAGGTAGCTGCCTCGATCGAGATGAATGACGTGGTTTCCGGGAAACCAGTACAGGTCCGGCCGCTTCCAGTGATCCCACAGCATGCGCGCTTGCTTGGGCGAGGCCATGCGGTCGGCGGCGCCGGCGATGATCATCAAGTTGTCCCGGGGCAAGACCGGCCGATACGAAAGCGGCGACGCCACCGCGAACGCGCGCCGCAGATCCGAAGGCGAAAGCCCCAGCGAACCGACCTTGAGCTGAATCAGCTCAGCGATGGGGTGCCACTCGAGCAATAGATCGCCAAGCGAAACCACGGGGGCGTTGGGAATCGAGAACTGCAGGGCCGGCTCGACCGCTGCCATGAGCGCCGCAACGTTGCCGCCCAGGCTCATGCCCGTAATGCCGAGACGCGGCACGCCGACGCGGTCGACCAGGTGCGCAATGAGAGCGCGCAGGTCACACACGGTCTGGCCGAAGGCCTCGTTGACGTGGGCAGGCCCGCCGGTGAAGAAGTGCTGGCCGGTAAACAGCGAGCGGCGCGGCTGGCGGCGCCCGTGAAACGGCATGGTGAACAGCACCACGTCGCAACCGATGTCGTAGAACCACGGCATCGCGAAGAACAGCTGGTTGAGCAAGAACGGATCGGCGGCAAAGCCGTGCAGACCGATGATCGTGGGCCGCGGGCCATCCTGGTGTCGCCAGTACAGGGCATGGGCGACGCGGTTGCGTCGGCTGGCGAACCAGCCCGAGGCAAGCCGGGGGTTGTGCGGCGTGTACGGACTGGCGAACGTCAGGCTTTCGCAGACGCCGTCGCGCGGCTTAAAGAACGCGCCGCGGCCCGGCTGGTGGGTCACCTCGACCGCAGGCGGCGGCGCGAAGAACCGCTGCGGGTCCCCGCCTCTGGCGGCGTCTTCGTACAGGTCGCGCTCCTCGAACCAGGCGCGCACCTCCGAGGGTCGATAGCCAAACGGCAGCACGGCGGCCGACAGCAGAGTGGAGGCGGCCGCGTTGACAACCCGGTCGACCGCGGCCGTGGCCAGCACGCGGACCCGGTCGGCCCGCCCCATCTCGAACCGCTCGGGATGCTCGTGAAAATCGTCGGGCAGGGCGTCCCACCAGAACTGGCCGGGGCCCGGGCGCCGGGGCGGGCGAATCACGTGGCGAACGCCCGAAAGGACGGAGGGGTGGGACGACGGGGGAGACGACGGGTGGGACATCGTGGGGGCCTGCCCCACCATTTTACGCCAAACGGGCCTTCGACCGCGAAGGCCATTCGGTTCATAACCTACTGGAAAGGCTAGCTCCGGAGGGCATCGGATCGAGGGTCGCCGGCTTGGGCTGGGACGCGGACGCAAGGTGGTCGTCCCACCACGCGCGGGCGTCTCGCTCCGTCCACCGCGGCACGTCGAGGGCCTCGAGCAGGTCTCCAAGCTCGGCGGCCGACTGCGGGCGCTCGCCGGGCTCCTTGGCCAGGCACCGCATGATCAGCTCCTCGAGGGCAGGGGCGATGGGGACCTCCGTTCGTTCGGACAACGGCGCAGGCTCGGTGCGCGCGTGGGCCAGCGCCGTGGCCATGGCGGTGTCCTCCTGGAACACCAGCGCGCCAGACAGCAGCCAGTAGCCGACGCACCCGAGCGAGTAAATGTCGGCGCGCGCGTCGACGTCATCGCGCGTGACCAGCTCTGGCGCCATGAAGGCCGGGGTGCCCCGCAGCTTGTTGTCGGTGGTTCGATACACGTCGGTCGCGCCGGCCGGGTCGGCCTGCGACTTCACGAGGCCGAAGTCGAGCACCTTGGCGAAATCGTGCTTGCCGCCGACCCGGGCCAGAAAGATGTTTGCCGGCTTGATGTCGCGGTGGATGAGCTTGTGGGCGTGGGCGTCCTCGAGGGAGTCGCACACCTGCCGCAAAATCGCCACGGCGCGGCCGGGGGGAACCGGACCGTATTGCTTGACCAGGGTCTCGAGGGTGATGCCGTTGAGCAGCTCCATCACGTAGTAGAAGTCGCCCTCGTCGGAAACCCCGAAGTCGTAGAGTTCAACCGTGTGCGGCGACTCGAGCTGGGCCGTGGCCTGGGCTTCGCGCTCGAACCGCAGGCGCAGCTTCTCGGCGGTATCCAGATCCTTTTCGTCGAGCACGTCGCGCTTGATCAGCTTGACCGCGGCCGGGCGGGCGAGCATGCGGTGGCTCGCCTGCCAGACCTCGCCCATGCCCCCCGCGCCGATGAGCTCGACCAGCTGGTAGCTGCCTAGCTGTCGGGCGCGGGCCACGTCGCGCTGCAGGCCGTACACCAGTCGAGCGCCGAACGAGGCAATCACCACCACGATGGCCGAGCCGATCATCCACTCGGCAAAATCCACGGTGCTCGCCCGCACGTGCCCCAGGTAGTCGAGGATCCACAGGCTCGCCGGGGCCGTCGCAGCGGCCAGCAAACTGGTCGCGACGGCGCGGCGTGGGGGGCTGGGCACGACCAGCGGAAACACCACGATGAGAATCGACGACCACATCGGCGGCGGCACCGCGTCGCGGCCGAGAAAATACATCACCGGAAACGACATGTTCGTGATGGCGCAAACGCCGACCTGGTAGGCCAACGCAGCGGTCATCACCGTTCGGTTTGCGACCGATTCGGCGCGCGCCAGGGCCAGCAAGATCACGTCGCACACGATAATCGCGAAGTGCGCGGCCATGCCGATACCGGCTACGCCCGGCTCGACCAGTCCCGTCAGCTGGCTGATGATCGAGAACAGAACCCCGACCAGCGACAGCAGCAGCAGCACGAAGACCAGGTTGTCGATTCGGTCCCGCGCCCGCCGCAGCAAATCGTCGGGCAGGGCGCCCGGCGCCATGCTCGTTCGTCGGCCGGGCTCGGCGCTATCGGCCATTCGCGCATGCTATCAGATGCGCCCTTCCCAAAAGAGACCGCGGGTATCGAAGGCGTATCGAATGGCGTCGGTGTGGGTTCCCGGCAGCGGGCCCCGGGCGGCAATCTCGACGTTTTCGCGCAGGTGCTCGGCGCGGCTGGTACCAACGATGGCCGAGTGCACGCCGGGGAACCAGACGGCGAAGCGCAAGGCGAGTTCCTGCCAGTCGAAGGGCGCCGGGTCGATGCGCAGCTCGTGCCAGCGGTCCCAGTAGAACTCGCACTCGTTGCCGGCCGGGCGCTCGGCAAAGCGCCACGGCGCGTTGGCCACCGGGCGCTTGGCGATAACGCCCATGCCGCGCTCGACCGCCATGGGCACGTGGTAGTCGGCGGCGCGCTGGTCGCACACGTTCAGCGAGGTCTGAATGGCGTCGAAGGCGCCCAGGTCGATGGCAAACCGCAGGTCTTCGTTGTCGCCCGAATAGGCGGCAACTCGTAGCTTGCCGGCGAGCTTGGCGTCGATGAGCGCCTGCACCACGTCGCCGCGCTGCAGGACGTCCCGCGGGCACGAGTGCAGGTGGACGATGTCGATGCAGTCGGTGGCCAGGCGCCTCAGGGCTTCCTCGATGCCCGCCGTCACGCACGCGCCCGTCCAATCCTCGACCCCGTCGATGCCGTAGCCGACCTTGGTCGAGAGCACGACGGAGTCGCGCTGGCGACCGCGGAGGAACCGGCCGAGCCGCTCTTCGGAGCGGCCGTAGCTGCGAGCGGTGTCGATGAGGTTGACGCCGCAGTCGAGGACGTCGTGGAGCAGCCGGTCGACCTCGCGGTCGGTGAGCTGGTCGGTGCCGATCTGGCCGGCGCCGAAACCGAGGACGGATACCGACAAACCGGTAGAACCAAAGGCGCGCTGGGGCAATACGCTGGTCATGGGACGCACTGCAGCGAAGCAGCCCGCGTGCCAGATCATGGTGTCGCGGGCTTAGCGGGCCGCGGCGGGCGCTGTCGCGACGTCGGGCGTTGCCCAAGGCAACAACCGGGCGATTGCGGCACAGGTGAACGCGAAACACGAAAAGAAATCCAGGACGTTAGAGTGGCACGGAGCCTGCGATTGCTTTTGCAACGGGCGGCACCGCCCACCCCACCTCGCCATGCCGTTTTTCGCCTCTCGACGTCCAACCCTCGCGCTCCTCACCGGCCTTTTCGCCCTGTCCGCCTGCGCCGAGGCCGACCCCCTCGACGGGGTGGCCACGCGCGTGGGCGACTGGCGCGACGAAATCATCTACCAGATCGTCGTCGATCGGTTCGAAAACGGTGACCCCGGCAACGACTCTGCCGATGGGTTTCCGGTCGACGACGGCTCGCTGGCGCGGTTTCAGGGCGGCGACTGGGCGGGCATCGAGCAGCGCCTCGGTTACCTGGAGCGGCTGGGCGCCACCGCGCTGTGGATATCACCGGTGGTCGCCAACACCCCGCCCAACGACCAGCAGGACGGCTACCACGGCTACTGGCCGGCGGACTTCACGTCCGTGAACCCGCGCTTTGGCAGCCTGGACGACCTGCAGCGACTGGTTCGCTCGGCCCACGCTCGCGACATCAAGGTCATCATCGACGTGGTCGCCAATCACGCGGGACGCGTCTTCTACTACGACCTCGACCGCGACGGGCAGCCGGCCCCGAATGAGATCGAGCCGCCCTATTCGGAGACCGCGTACCAGGACGTTGCCATCGAGTGGCTGGTGCCGCCGCCGCCGGTCGTGATCGACGGCGAGATCACCGAGCTCGAGCTCGGCGACTTTCACCGGTTCGGCAACATCTCCAACGGCGGCGACCAGCGGCAAAAGGAGCGCGGCGACTTCGTGAGCGGCCTGCGCGATCTGGCCACCGGCAACGAGCGAGTCATGCGAGCCATGGTCGACACCATGGTGTACTGGGTCGAGCTGACCGACATCGACGGCATTCGCCTGGACGCGGTTCCTCACGTGCCCCACGAGTTCTGGTTTCGCTACGCCGACGAACTGCGCGCGCAGCTAGCCGAACGCGGCAAGGAGCGCTTTTTGCTCCTGGGCGAAGTGTTCAACGCCGACCCGGCGGTGCTGGCTGAGTACACCGACCGCGGCGGGCTCGACTCGGTCTTCGACTTTACGTTCAAGCGGCGACTCATCGACGAGTTCCTGCTCGATGGCCGTCCCGCCGAACGCGCGGCCCGAGCCATGACCGAGGCGCGCGACGAGTATCCCAACTGGGTTCACCCGGGCGGGGTGGAGCTCACGCCGTGGCAGGCGCGGGTGGCGTTCGCCGACAACCACGACATGCGCCGACTGCGCGGCGAGCTGGACGACCTCGCCGCGGCCAAGCTCGCCATGACGGCGACGTTCACCACGGGCGGCATTCCCGCCGTGTACTACGGCACCGAGCAAGACCTCGATGGACCGGGGGGCAACGAGTCGCGCGAGGTCATGTGGGAAACCCAGTTCTTCGAGGATGCGCCCATGTACCTGCACATCGCCGAGCTCGCCCGCGTGCGGCGCCGGTCCGAGGCCCTGCGCCGCGGCGAGACCGTGTACCGCTACGCCAGTGAGGTGGCGGCCCGGACCGAGACCGGCCCCGACTCAGGCCTGCTCGCCTGGGAGCGCTTCACCGCGCGCGACCGTGCCCTGGTCGTGCTCAACGGCGACCCCGACCACCGGTCGGCGGCGACCATGCAAACCGGCTTCGGCGCCGGCACCAAGCTCTGCACGCTCCTCGGCGACCACGCCGCGCTTCGCACCGACAACCTCGGCCGGGCGACCATCACCGTCGCCCCCCGCGCCGCGGTCATCCTCACCCCCTGCGACTAGCTCTTCGACGGCCCCGGTCGCCCCCCACGCGCAAAGCGCAAGCGTAAGCCCGCCCGCAAACGGGGACGGTCTTGCCAACTTGCCAACCCGGCCCCCAAACGTAGGCCCCCGACCACTTGGGGACGATCACTTGGGGACGATCACTTGGGGACGATCACTTGGGGACGGTCTTGCCAACTTGCCAACCCCGGCCCCAAACCTAAGCCCGCGCTCTTTTGGGGACAGTCGGGGCATACGGCGGTGGCAACTTGGCAAGACCGTCCCCGAATGAGGGACTCCTTACGGTTGCGGTGAGGGGGGGCTTGCGCTGGTCGTGCTGGGGTTAGCGACCGCCGAAGTGGCAGTCGATGCCGCGCGTGGGTAGCTGGGCGGCGTCGGCGCGGCGCAGGTAGACGTCCATGGCGCGGGCGGCCTCGCGGCCCTCGCTTATGGCCCACACGATGAGGCTTTGGCCGCGGTTGGCGTCACCGGCCGCGTAGATGCCGGGCACGCTGGTCGCAAAGCTCGCGTCGGTGGCGACGTTGCCGCGAGGGTCGAGCTCGACCCCGGTCTGGTCGACCAGCGTATCGACGTCCGGGCCGACGAAGCCCATGGCGAGCAGGACCGTATCGACTTCGATGATCATCTCGCTGCCCGGCACCTCCTCAAAGGAGAGCCCGCCGCCCTCCTTGGGCGCCACGTCGACCCTGACGGCCTCGAGCCCGGTGAGCTTGCCGTTTTCGCCAACGAACCTCTTGGTCATGACGGCAAACTCGCGCGCGCCGCCTTCGTCCTGCGAACTCGACGTGCGCATGATGAGCGGCCACTGCGGCCAGGGATTGGACACCGTCCGTCCTTCCGGCGGCTGCGGCATCAACTCGATCTGCACGATGCGGCTGGCGCCTTGGCGATGCGAGGTGCCCAGGCAGTCGGACCCGGTATCGCCGCCGCCGAGGATGACGACTTTCTTGCCCTTGACGTCCATGTGGTCGCCGCCAGGCGAGCCGCCGGCCACCAGCTCGTTTTGCCGGGTGAGGAAGTCCATGGCGAAGTACACGCCCTCGAGCTCGCGCCCCGGGACCTTGAGGTCACGCGGTCGCCGCGAGCCGACGGCAATGAGCACCGCGTCGTACTGCTGCTGAAGCGCCGACCAGGTCGGCGACACCCCGACCTGCGCCCCCGTCACGAAGTCGACGCCCGAGGCCCGCATCACTTCGATGCGCCGGTCGATGACCCACTTCTCCATCTTGAAGTCGGGAATCCCATAGCGCAGCAGGCCACCGATCTGCTCGGCCGCCTCGTACACCACGACGCTGTGCCCGGCGCCGTTGAGCTGCTCGGCAGCGGCCAGTCCAGCCGGGCCACTGCCGACCACGGCCACTCGCTTGCCCGTCCGCACCCGCGGCTGCTCCGGCACGACCCAGCCCTCGGCAAAGGCGCGCTCGGCGATCTCCTTTTCGGTCTGCTCGATCGTGACGGCGTCGTCGTTGATGGCCAGCGTGCACGCCGCCTCGCAAGGAGCCGGACACAACCGCCCGGTGAACTCCGGGAAATTGTTCGTCGACCGAAGTCGGCGGTAGGCGGCCTCCCAGCGGTCGTTGTAGACGAGATCGTTCCAGTCGGGGATCTGGTTGCCCAGCGGACACCCCTGCTGACAGAACGGAATCCCGCAGTCCATGCAGCGCCCGGCCTGTTCGCGCATGTGGTCGACCGCTTGCGGCAGGTAGAACTCTTTGTAGTCACCAACGCGCGCCTGCGGGTCGCGAGTCTCCGGGAGCTCGCGCCCCCACTCGAGAAAACCTGTGGTCTTACCCATGTGTCATTGCTCCCGCGGGGGTCTACGCGACGCCGCCGTCAACGATGGATAGGGACGGCATGCGCCGCGTTTCCGGCCTCTGGCGCGCGCGGCGCTGCTGCAGCACGCGCTTGTACTCGGTCGGCATCACCTTCACGAAGTAGGGAACCATGTGCTCCCAGTTGTCGAGGATGCGCGAGCCGAGCTTGCTGTCCGTGAGGCGAACGTGATCTTCCACCATGCCGTAGACCAGCCAGATGTCGCTCTCGTCCACCAGGGCCTCGAGCTCCACCATGGCCGGGTTGCAGTGGTCGCGAAACCCGTGCTCGCGGTCGAAGACGAACGCGGTGCCGCCGCTCATACCGGCCGCAAAGTTGCGCCCCGTCTTGCCCAGCACGACCACCACGCCGCCGGTCATGTACTCGCAGCCGTGGTCGCCCACGCCCTCGACCACCGCTTGAGCACCCGAGTTCCGAACGGCGAACCGCTCGCCAGCCTGACCGTTGACGAACAGCGTTCCCCCGGTGGCGCCGTACAGGCATACGTTGCCGACGATGATGTTTTCCTCCGCCGGGTAGCGCGTGCCCGACGCCGGCTTGACGACGATCCGACCGCCCGACAAGCCCTTGCCGACGTAGTCGTTGGCGTCGCCCGCCAGGTCGAGGGTGACCCCGGCCGCCAAAAAGGCCCCCAGGCTCTGCCCCGCGGCTCCCGTCAGGCGCACGTGAATCGAGTCGTCGGTGAGCGGCGTGGCGCCGCGCTTGCGCGCGATCTCGCCCGACAGGTACGTGCCCACAGCCCGGTCCGTATTGGCGATGGGCAGCGACAGCTCGACTCGCCCGGAGCCTTCGATGGCCGGTCCCGCCTTGGCGAGAATCTTGTGGTCGAGGTGGTCCGACAGATCCCACGGCACGGCCTTGACCGCATACCGCGGCCAATCGGCGGGCACCTTGGGCTGCGCCAGCAGCTGGGACAGATCGATTCGCTGCGCCTTCCAGTGGTCGATGTCGCTGCGGCGGCGCAGTTTGTCCGTCCGCCCGATCATTTCGTTCACGGTCCGGAAGCCCAGGGTCGCCATGACCTCTCGCAGCTCCTCGGCAAGCATCATGAAGAAGTTGACGACGTGGTCCGGGTCGCCGGCAAAGCGCTTGCGCAACCGCTCGTCCTGGGTGGCGATGCCCACCGAGCAGGTATTGAGGTGGCACTTGCGCAGCATGATGCAGCCCTCGACGATGAGCGCCGCCGTGGCCACGCCCCACTCTTCGGCCCCGAGCAGCGCGGCAATGGCGATGTCTCGCGCCGTGCGCATACCGCCGTCGGACTGCAGGCGAATGCGGCCGCGCAGGTTGTTTTGCAAGAGCACCTGCTGGGTCTCCGCCACGCCGAGCTCCCACGGCAGGCCCGCGTGCTTGATGCTCGAGACCGGCGAGGCACCGGTGCCACCGGCAAAGCCGGCAACCACCACGCAGCCCGCGTGGGCCTTGGCCACACCCGCCGCGACGGTTCCGACACCGGCTTCGCTCACGAGCTTGACGCTCACGCGGCCGCCGGGGTTGACCGTCTGCAGGTCGTAAATCAGCTGCGCCAGGTCCTCGATGGAGTAAATGTCGTGGTGCGGCGGCGGCGAGATGAGCGTTACGCCCGGCGTCGAGTGGCGCACCCGCGCGATCCGCTCATCGACCTTGTGCCCCGGCAGCTGCCCGCCTTCGCCGGGCTTGGCGCCCTGAGCCACCTTGATCTGCAGGTCGTCGGCGTTGACCAGGTAGTGGGTCGTCACCCCGAAGCGCCCCGATGCCACCTGCTTGATGGCGCTGCGCCGAAGGTCGCCGTTTTCGTCGGGCGTAAACCGGTGGATCTCCTCCCCGCCTTCGCCGCTGTTCGACCGACCGCCGATGCGGTTCATGGCGATGGCGAGGGTTTCGTGCGCCTCGGCACTGATGGAGCCAAACGACATCGCCCCGGTGCAAAAGCGCTTTGCGATCTCCGTGGCCGGCTCGACTTCGTCGAGGGGCACCGGCTCGCTGCTCCGCGCGTCGAGCTCGAGCATGCCCCGCAACGTCACCAGGGCGTTGTCCTCCTCGTCGACGAGCTGCTGGTACTCCTTGAACAGAGCGCGATCGTTGCTGCGCGCCGCTGCCTGCAGCTTGGCGATCGTCGCCGGATTCCACTTGTGAAGCTCGCCCCGGCGTCGCCACTGGTACTGGCCGCCCACGGGCAACCAGTCGACGATCTCGCTCGCCTGACGGCCAAACGCGCGGTCGTGGCGCTCGAGCACCTCGCGCCCCAGCTCCTCCAGGCCGATGCCCTCGATGCGCGAAGGCGTCCCCGTAAAGTACTCTTCGATGAGTTCGCGATTGAGGCCAACCGCCTCGAAGATCTGCGCGCCGCGATAGGACTCGATGGTCGAGATTCCCATCTTGGACATGATCTTGAGCAACCCCTTGTGGATCGCCTGGCGGTAGCGCTCTTCGGCCTCGTGGGCCGGCCCCGGCACCAGGCCGCGCTCCACCAGCTCCGCAATGGTGTCGAAGGCGACGTACGGATTGACCGCCGCCGCGCCGTAGCCGATGAGCAACGCGAAGTCGTGCACCTCGCGGGCCTCGCCGGTCTCGATGACCAGGCCGGTCTGCATGCGCGTGCCTTCGTCGACCAAGTGGTGGTGCACCGCCGACAGCGCCAGCAGCGCCGGAATCGGCGCGTGCTTCGCGTCGACGCCCCGGTCGCTCAGAATCAGAACGTTGTGGCCGTCGTCGATGGCCTCGCTGGCCTGCAGCTTGAGGCGGTTGATCGCCGCACGCAGTCCGCGCGGTCCGTCGTCGATGGGATACAGGGTCGACAGCTTGATGGGTTCGAACACGCCCTCGTGGATCGAAGCCAGCTTGGCGAGCTTTTCGTTAAAGAGCACCGGACCGTCCATGACGATGCGGTGGCACTGCTCGGGCGTCTCGTCGAACGTGTTGCCGTCCGGTCCGACCGAGGTCTCGATCGACATCACCATCGACTCGCGAATGGGGTCGATGGCGGGGTTGGTCACCTGGGCGAACAGCTGGTGAAAGTAATTGAACAGCGTCGGCGCCCGGGTGCTCAGCACGGCGAGCGGCGTGTCGGTGCCCATCGACCCGGTCGGCTCGGCGCCCTTTTCGGCCATGGGCTTGAGCAGCACGCGCACGTCTTCGTCGGTGTAGCCGAAGGCGCGCTGCGCGCGGGTTAGCTCGTCGCCCGCCATGCGCTCCGGCGATTGCTCCTCGGGAAACGGCGGTACGTTGTAGCCGGTGTAGGCGGCCCGATCCTTGTCGAGCTCGAAGATGTTCTGGGCCAGCCAGCGGCCGTAGGGCCAACGGCGCGTGATCTCGCCCTTGACCTCTTCGTCTTCGAGAATGCGCCCCTCTTCCGTATCGACGACAAAGATGCGACCCGGCTGCAGGCGCCCCTTGCGGCGCACGTTCTCGGGCGCAACGTCGATAACGCCGATCTCCGACGAGAGAATGACCCGGTCGTCCTCGGTCACCAGCCAGCGCGCCGGTCGCAGACCGTTGCGGTCGAGGGTGGCGCCGATGAGCTTACCGTCGGTAAAGGCAATAGCCGCCGGCCCGTCCCAGGGTTCGATCAACGCCTCGGAATAGCGATAGAACTCGCGCCGCTCTTCGTCCATGAGCGGATCGTTTTCGTACGCCTCGGGAATCATCATCATCACCGAGTGCGGCAGGCTGCGGCCGCCGAGGTGAAGCAACTCGAGCATGTTGTCGAACTGAGCCGAGTCGCTCTTGCCGTCGACAATGATTGGAAACAGGCGCTCGAGCGAGCCCCAGAACTTGGCCGACCCGAGCTGACTGCGCCGCGCCTGCATCCAGTTGCGGTTGCCCCGGACCGTGTTGATCTCGCCGTTGTGGGCGATGTAGTGAAACGGTTGGGCCAGGTCCCAGGTGGGAAACGTGTTGGTCGAAAACCGCGAGTGGACCAGCGCCAGCGCGCTTACCATGTCGGGGTCCTGCAGGTCCTTGTAGAACCGCGGCAGCTGGTGCGGCAGCAGCAGCCCCTTGTAGACGATGGTCTCCGCCGACAGGGACGGCATGTGAAAGTAGCCGTCGGGATCGATGCCGCGCTCGCGAATGCGGTTTTCGATCAGCTTGCGAATCACGAATAGCTTGCGCTCGAACGCGGTCGGCGGAACCCGTCGGCGACCGACGTAGACCTGGCGCATGACGGGCAAAACGTCCCGGGCGACCGAACCGAGATTCGAGGCGTCGGTCGGCACGTCGCGCCAGCCCAGCACGCGCTGGCCCTCCTCCTCGATGACGTCTTCGATGATCTGCTCACAGGCCGCTCGGGCGCCGCGGGCCGGCGGCAGAAAGATCTGACCGACCGCATAGCGCCGTCGGCGCGGCATCTCGAACCCGAGCTCCAGACCGACCCGTTTGAAGAACCGGTGGGGCAGCTGCAACAAAATGCCGGCCCCATCGCCGGTGAGCGGGTCGGCGCCCACCGCCGCGCGGTGCGAGAGGCGGTCGAGCAGTTCGAGGCCCTGTTCGACGATGCCCCGTGACTTTTCGCCCTTCATGTGGGCGACGAATCCAATGCCGCAGGCGTCGTGTTCGAAGATCGGGTCGTAGAGACCCCAGCGATCGGGTCGTTTCATGGGTGGCAGTCCTTAGTCGGTACGCTCCGGGACGGGGGAGTGTATTACGCAATGCGTCAAACAACCAGCACCAATTCCGCACACCGGCGCATACCCACAAAGGTCTGAAACTATGAAGTTTTCAGGCGAATGAGAGCGGCTCAACCGATCGCGAGCTCAATTTCCGACCGGCGATCCGTAGAAAAACTTTCGCTTGGCCGACGCGCACAGGGGCTGCCTGGCCAACCGGCCCGGCGCTCCCCGCGGCTTCCGTGACGGCTAGCCGTCGAGCGTGTCGCGGGCCCGAGCCATGACCTGGGTCAAGGCCTCCGGTCGCCCGCTGTTGAGGTAGTAGCGGTAGCGCGGATGCGGCCCGCGCAGCGATTCGTCGATGGTCCCGTCGGGCGACAAAAAGAACGTTCGCGGGATGTAGGTGCCGTCCGGAGCGTAGCTGGCCGCCTGGGGATCGGTGTCGCCATCGACCAGCACCATGACGAAATCCTCCGCGGCACGCTCCACCGACTTGTCGAGGAACAGGGCCGAGAACTCCTTGCAGCGGCCACACCACTCGGTCTTGACGACCATCATGACCGGGCGCCCTTCGCGCTTCGCCAGAGCCAGCCCCTCGTCGACGCTCTGCCAGGCAATCTTGCTGCCCGCCCACTTGCTGTCGGCGGGGATGTTGGCCGTCACCGGGGGCTGCGCTTTGGCGGACGCGGGCTCGCCCACGGTGCCTTTTTGGCAGCCGGCGGCGAGGAGCAAAGCAACGAGGACCGCGCGCTTCATGGTTGTGGGACGCTACGTCGGCGCCCGGCCGCCGTCAAATGGGAAATGCCCAAGGTCCCGAAACGAAAAGAACCGGCCACCCCAGGGTGACCGGTTCGTACGAACTTTGCGGTAGAGACTACAGGCTCTTTTTGCCCGCCTTGAGCACCTTCTCAGCGTAGTAGCTGTTGAGCTTGGTGCCCTTTTTGACCTCGGCATCGACCTTCTTGAGCTCCTCGTCGATGATCGCCTTGAAACGAGCAACCGGCTGGGCGCCCGAGATGAAGCGGCCATTGATGTAGAACGCCGGGGTGCCGCGGGTGCCGACCTTGGCCAGCTGGGCCTGGTCCTGCTGCACCTGCTTTTTGCAGTTGTCCGAGTCCATGTCGGCCTTGAACTTGTTCATGTTCAGGCCAAGCTCGCCGGCGATCTTCTCCATGTTCTCCTTGGACAGGTTGCGGCCCGCCTTGAAGCCCTTTTCCCAGATCTGGTTGTACATGTCCTTGTACTTGCCCTGCTGCTGCGCAGCGCAGGCGGCGTACGCCGGGATCGTGGCGGTCTGCGGGTGCACGATGTAGTGCTTGTAGACGACCTTCACGTCGCCCTTGTAGTCCTCGAGCAGCTGGTCGATCGTCGGGCGAACGCGGTCGCAGAACGGGCACGCAAACTCAAAGGCCTTGACGACCGTGATCTTCGCGTCCTCGGGGCCGACGTACGGCGCGCCGGCGATCGGCACCGAGTACACGGCGCTCGGATCCGGGCGGTTGGGACGCTGGGCCGGGGCCCGTCCCGCGGGTCCGCCGGCCGGGCGAGCCTTGGTCGCAGCGATCAGCTCGTCGAGCTTCGCGTTCATCTTCTTGAGCTCTTCGACCGCACCGTCGTTGGGAGCCTTCTGGCAGCCGGTGAGGGTGAGGCCGAGCGCGGCAAGCGCGGCCAGGGCAAATGCAAACTTCGACATGTCTCGATATCCTCCGTGGGCTCCGGGCAAAGAGCCCTGAGTCATTTCTTAATTCCCGAGATGTTGCGGCGAGGTATCGGGCAAGTCAACCGTCGGTCGAGCAGAATCAGGCACTCCCCTGGCCCGGGATGGACCACGGAACCACCGAGAACAACGGAGGTTTTCGGGCACTCTGGCCGGTTTTGCGGCCGCTAGCCGGCGGCCGCCGGGGTCACCACCACGGAACAGTTGGCTGCCCGAATGACGAAAGCCGACACCTTGCCGAGCCGGCCGCGCTTTTGGCCGGCCCCCATCACGACCAGGTCGTAATCATTGTCGGACATCCGCTCGTCCAGGGCCGGCCGGGGGTCGCCCGACGACTGGGCAAACGCGACGTTGATGCGGGCGCTCGGCGGGTCGTCGCCGGTGAAGCGTTCCCCCTGCTCTTTGACCCAGGCCGACATCAGTTCCGAGACCTGGTCGATCACGTCGGCCGGCGCTCGCGACCTCGACCAGTAGTCGGTCGCGCCCGGCGGCACCCGCCACGCGTGAACCAGATCGACCGCGCCTTCGCGCGCCCTCAGGTCCAGCGCCACGGCCACGGCCGCGTCGGCGTCGGCGCCAAAGTCGGTCGGCACCAGCACTCGCTCGTAGCCGTCGACCGGCGCGCTGCCGCGAGCCACCATGACCGGCACCGGCGCGTTCGCGACCACCGCCTCCGCTACGCTGCCCAACCAGAAGCGCCCGAATCCAGCGCGCCCGTGGGAGCCGACAACAATCATGGAGTTGTCGCGTTCGCCGGCGAGCGTCGCTAGCCCCGCTTCGGCCGGCGTGTCGACGAACGTGGTCTCGATTTCGATGCCGTGGGCCGCGAGCTTGTCGCGCGTCTCGCCCAGAAGCACCCGGTCGGCGTCGTATTGCCCGCGCACCATGGCTTCAAGCTGGGTCGCGACGCCGCCGGTCACGCTCGGCCACTCGTCCTGCGACGGCACCCGCCCCGCGTGAGCGAGAACCAGCTTTGCCTTGATGCGCACCGCAATGGCGGTTGCGTGCGCCAGGGCCACGTCCGACTCGTGCGAGAAATCGGTTCCTACGATGATGGTGTCGATGGTCACCGCTGCCTCCTCGCCCACCGTACCGCGCCCGCGAGGCCGGGGGCTAGCGCCGCGCCGCCGTCCGCGGCCGCAACTGCGGTACCCTGGCCCCGGTGGACAAGGCGGAAAAGCTTGCGCTGATCGACCGGCGCTTCGGCGAAGGAGTTCCGCACAATCGCGCCCTCGGCCTTCGCGCCGTCGACTTGTTGCCGGATGGATTCGTATCCGAGCTGCCCTACGCGGCACACCTGGTCGGCAACCCGGCGACCGGGGCCGTGCACGGCGGCGTCATCACGAGCCTCATCGACGCGAGCAGCGGCATGGCGGTATTCATCGCGATGCCGGCCCCGTCGAGAATCGCGACGCTCGATCTTCGCATCGACTACCTCAAGCCGTCGTCGCCCGATAGCGCGGTCCGCTGCCGTGCCCGCTGCTACAAAGTCACGCGCAGAATCGCCTTTACCCGCGCCGTCGCGTACTGCGAGGACCCGGACGACCCCATCGCGACGTCCGCCGGCACGTTCATGATCTTCGACAACCCGGCCGGCTCCATCAATCCGCGCGAGCCCGAGGGCGCAACGTGAGCGGCGAGTTGCTGACCGCGATCGAATCGGCGCGCAGCGCCGGCGATCCCGCGCGGCTGGTGGATCTGATCCCCTACGCGCGCTGGATGGGTCTCGAGTTCGAGCCCGGCCCCGACGGTTTGCTGGGCACCATGCGCTACGACGACAAGCTCATCGGCAATCCGCGAATCCCGGCCCTGCACGGCGGCACCGTGGGCGCACTGCTCGAGTCGACGGCGGTGTTCGACCTGCTGTGGCGCGCCGACACCGCGGCCGTGCCGCGCATCGTCAACATCACGGTCGAGTACCTGCGTTCGGGCCAGCCGCGCGATACCTTTGCCCGGTCGAGCATCACGCGCCTCGGCCGCACCATCGCCAGCGTTCGGGTCACGGCCTGGCAGGACGACCCCGACGCCCCCATCGCCGCAGCCAACGCCCGCTTCTTGCTAACCCCCCGCGACACTGTAACCACGTGAACGATCTGGCCCGCCCCGCTCCCGACCCAGCCAAGGCCGTCAAGGCTCTCTACCGCGATGTCTGGGGCTACGACATTCCCGAGGTCGAAGAGCAGGCCATTCGCCAGTCGAAAGGCTCGCCCGTGTACGGAGAGCTGCCGCCGGCGTCGGTGACTCGCATGCTGGCCTACATGCAGCTAACCCCGGCCGATGTGTTCTACGACCTTGGCTCGGGAACGGGCAAGGTGGTCGTTCAGGCGGCGATCAGCGCGCCGCTGAAGAAGTGCGTCGGCGTCGAGCTATCGGCGACCCGATGCCGCGAGGCCAAAGGGGTGGTGCGGCGCGCCAAACGCGAAGGCCTGCTGGCCGCGGACAGCTGCGTGATTCGGGAAGCCGATCTCATGACCACGCGGCTGTCGGACGCGACGGTCATCTACACCTGCTCGACGGCGTTTTCGACGCGCTTTCTCAAGAAGCTCGCCGGCCGCATCGTCAATGAGTGCCGCCGGGTGCGGCTGTTCGTGTCGCTGCAGGACGTCGAGCGCCGAGGGCTGGTCCACATCGACACCCTGAAGCTGGCGACCAGCTGGAACCGACGCTCTCCGCTGCATGTCTATCGCGTTGAGCCGACCGGCAAGAGCCGAGGGCGCTGATGCCCGACATATTCGTTACCAACACCGTTTCGATTCCCGACAGCGAAGTCAGTGAATCCCACGTGCGGTCCAGCGGGCCCGGTGGCCAAAACGTCAACAAGGTGGCCAGCAAGATCGAGCTTCGCTGGACGCCCGCCAGCAGCGCGGCGCTCACCGATCGCGACCGCGACTGGGTGCTTTCGCGTCTGGCCCGACGGCTCACCAACGACGGCGAGCTCATCGTGACCTCCGAGCGCACCCGCGACCAGGCAAAGAACCGAGACGACGCCCGCCGCAAACTGGCCGGCATTCTGCGGGAGGCTCTGGACCGCCCCAAGAAGCGCCGGCCCACGCGCCCAACCCGCGGCTCGGTCCGCCGGCGTCTCGACGCCAAGAAAAAGCGCGGGCAAACCAAAAAGGACCGGTCGAAGAAGTGGGACTAGTGATCTCGGTTTGGTGTGGCGCGGATCCCCTTGGAGAATTGGGACCACTGCTCTACGGGTGGGACACCCCCTAGTTGCCCCACCAGTAGGGCTCGCATCGACCGCTGCTCGCGCACTCGTAGTAGCTCGGATAGCCAGCGTCGGCGCAGTCGACCTGACTTTCGCACTCGACGACGCACTCGCCGCCGCGGCAGAGCATGCCCTGCTGGTAGCAGTCCTCCGCGTCCCACGGCTGGCAGTCGGAGTCCATGCACCGTGCGCCGCCGAGGTGGTCGTTGTAGCAATAGGCCAGTGGGTCGTTGAACAGGCGCTCGCAGTCAGCCGCGCACGCCCAGCTCGGCGGCAGGTCCTCGTAACAACGGCCGACGCCGCCGCCCCAGGTGTCGTCACCGAAGCACTCGCCAACGTCGCAAGGCATCGACAGGTCGCACTCGCAACCGGGGCCCCGAACGTCAGTGCACTCCACACAGATGCCGACCGTATCGCTGGCGTTGAATCGGGTCGTCTGGCACGTGGTCTCGTTGCCGGTGTGATCGTCGCAGTAGTGGTCGATGCTGTAGTCGCCGTCCGGGGGAATAGCGGGGCCGGATTGCGGCACGTCCGAACAAAGGCACCCGGGGTCGCCCACGCACGAAGGAGGCTGCGGCGTCGGCGGCGCCGGTGCCGGCCACCACCACATTTGCCTGGCGCGCACCATCTCGCCGATTTCGTGAGCAAAGGTCGCGTACGCGTCGACCCTGCGATAGAGCTTCTTGCGGTGATTGCAGCCGCCGCCTTTGGAGTGGTTGTACGTCGCAAGGTGGCGAATCTGATCCTCGCCGTACATCGCGTGAGTATCGGGGCTCGTGTTGCAGTACTTGCCGTGCCAGTGAGTGACCGTGTCCGACAGCGCGTAGGTCTTGCCGTTGCCCCACTGCAGCCACACGTGGTGCAGCGCCTCGTGGCCGACAGTTCGGGTCACGGCTTCCTGGGAGTTCGCGAACGTCGTCCCCGTGAAGTCGAGAGCCTGGTTGCACACGTTGATATGTCCCTTCACCGTGTGATAGCCGAGCGGCCGCACCGTGTTGCATGGGTCGGCTCCGTTGTACTTGCAGTGCAGGGTCAAATCGATCACGTCGATGCGCGCGGTCTTTACCACCGCCCAGTAGGTACCGATGCCATCCTGGATGGCGTCGAAGCGGTCGCTGTTGAAGCCGCCCCACCAGTACTCGGGCTTGGTGCGCTGCCCGAGCTCGTTGTGGTGTTGATCGAGCCCCGGCTGTTTCCAGAAAAACGAGCGCGAGTACGACGGCATGTCGCGCAGCACCTGGAACATCTGGTTGGCGCGCCATGCATTGTGATGCGTCCGCAGCCAGCCGTGGGCCACCGCGATGCAGTCTTCACTGTTGCACCCGTCGATATCGGGAAACTTGACCGGCGGCATGTCCCACGGCAGCGGCCCAAACCGCACCATCGCGTGCTCGATGCAGGTCGTGGGGGGACTGGCCAGTCCGAGCTCCGGGTCGAACACCGCCCGCGCAACCGACGCGCCATCGTCTTTGGCAACCAGGTCCACCGCCGACACGGCGACCTGAGCGCTACCGTCGCGCGCCACTTCGATCGCGTACGTCTGCACCAGCTCGAGCTGGTCGAGGCGACGGGTCTTTGCTTCGAGAACCACGTCGGGCGCGCGCGCGGTGCCCGCCCCACGAGCGGCCGCATACCGGGTCGAGCTGCGACCCGCCAGCGGCATTCGGTCGCTCGGCCCGCGATCCGGGTCGGTGCCGGCTACGACCCGGACCACGGCGTTTTTCGCCGCGACATCGCGAAACAGCCGGTCGTCTCGGCCCGAGCTGTCGGGCTCGCCCAGGCTCAGGCGCACCTTGATCGTGCTGGTGAATTTACTGCTGCCGCCCGGATGAAACACCACCTGGCCGTCATCGGTCACGCCGCCGCTCAGGATCTCTCCCGGCGTCGGAGCCGGGGACGGCGCCGAGAGCCACGGGCCAACCGACGCAGGCTCGATGCACACCGGCGCGTCGTCCTTCGACGGCGCAGCCAGCACCGACTCCCGTTCCGACCGCGCGACGGCGGGCTCGGCCGCGTCGACGCAGGCCAGGCTCGCCGACGCCACCACCGTGGCAATCACCGTGGCAATCACCGGTGCGATCCGGTAAACGCCCCTCGCAAGTCCTCGTGGGTGTCGCATGAGCCTCGGCCATCGCAAGGCCCGGGCCAGCCGCAAGCACGCGAACGCTCGTTTCGGGGTTCGCCCGCGTGGCGGGCCGGTCCACAGTTGTGGCTTCGCGGTCCCAACGCAAAAAGGGCGCGCCGCGAAAAACGGCGCGCCCCTGGTTGGTGACGGGAGTGCCCGCTAGTTGGCCTGAACGCGAATGGCGGCGGCCGCAATTTTGTAGCCGCCGGCGACCTCGACCACGCCCTTGTAGAGTTCGCTGGTATCGACGATCTTGGCGACCCACCAGCGGGTGGTGAGCGACTTGAGGCGGCTATCCGGCGCCTGGTAGACGCCGTTGCGGTTGATGTGCGGCATGAACGCAAAGGTCCCGACCTGCAGGTCGGCCTGCTGCGCGGGCCGGGTCATGAAGCCCTTGTTCCAACCGACCTCGCCAGTGCTGAGGTTGATGAAGTTGCCATCGTCTTTGGTCTGCGCGGTTGGCGGCTGAATGGGCGCCCCCACAAACCCGTAGCGGTAGCGCTGCTCCGGCAGTCCCTTGGGCACGACAATCCAGTGGTTGCCGGTCAGGTAGTGGCCATCTTCGGCGCCCCCGATCGTCACCGTCGGTGACGTATCGCCCTCAATCACTCGCAGCGCGTTGGTGGCGATTTTGTAGCCGCCAGAAACGATGACGTAACCGGCGTCGGCCGAGGCCACGCTCGAAACCCGGGCGAGCCACCAGCGCGTCTTGTGAGCCTTGTCCCGAGTCTCTGGCGCCACGTAGACGCCGTTGCGGTTGATGTGCGGCATGATCACCAACTTGCCGACCGCGATGTCGGCGGGCTGCGCGACCCGCGTTTGGTAGAAGTGCTGAGTGACCACCGAGCCGCCGTCGCGCAGCGACAAAAACGTGGCGTCGCCGCCGCTACCCGCCGGGGCGGTCATCCGCGCCGGCTCGAGGTAGACGTACCGAGCGCGAAACGCTTTGTTGCCCGCGAACATGATGTCGTCGGCAAGGCAGTGGTTCTCCGGCGTGGGGCAGTTTGGCCCGGCCGTGACCGTTGGGCCGCCGCCTCCGCCGACGTCGGTGCCAGGCCCGGGCGGAGGACCGTCGGCGGGCGGACCACTGGCGGGAGGGCCCCCCGCAGGGCCGGGCGGCGGACCGGCCGGCGGCGGAGTTCCCGCTCCACCGGCGCCCAGCTGCCCTTGAATCGAGCAGCCCGCCAAAAGCAGAGCGAAGGAGAAAACGGCGCCAGCGGCGCAACTCGCACGAGATGTCATCGACAAATCCCCCCAGATCATCTTGCCGGCAAGTGTGCCCGGCGCTCGCCGCCGGAGTCAATCCAGGTAGCGCCCCGACTGCCGCGGCTGTGATGGCGGCTACCGTTTGACCACACGATCGTGTGGTCGCAACACCGCGTCTAAGCCACACGCGCGCTCGCCGTCGCGCCGGTCTTAGAGCATCCCTTCGCGCTCGATAAAGCCCACGATGTCGTCGACGCCGTCGCCCTTCTTGAGATTCGCAAACACGAACGGGCGCTCGCCGCGCTGGGCCCGCGCGTCGCGGTCCATGACCTCGAGGGACGCGCCCACGTGCGGCGCCAGGTCGATCTTGTTGATAACGAGCAAATCCGATCGCGTGATTCCCGGACCACCCTTGCGCGGGATCTTGTCGCCAGCCGACACGTCGATGACGTAGATCGTCAGATCCGAGAGCTCCGGCGAAAACGTCGCCGCGAGGTTGTCCCCGCCGCTTTCGACGACGACGAGCTGCAGGTCGGGAAACTGCCGGCCCAGGTCGCCAATGGCCCCCAGGTTCATCGATGCGTCTTCGCGAATGGCGGTGTGTGGGCACCCGCCGGTTTCCACGCCGACGATGCGCTCTCGCGGCAACGCCTCGCTGCGCACCAGAAACTCCATGTCCTCTTTGGTGTAGATGTCGTTGGTCACGACAGCCATGTCGTAGCGGTCGCGCATGCGCTTGCACAGGGTATCGACCAACGCCGTTTTGCCGGAGCCAACCGGGCCGCCAATGCCGACGCGCAAGACCTGATCTCGTGTCATGGAGCGTTCCTTTCAGCGGCGGTCGCTACGAGCGAAACAGCCGCACGGTTTGAGTTTCGTGCCACGCACTCGCCAGAGCGGCCAGAGGCGCACAGGCCCCCAGGTCGTCGTCCCCGAGCGACAGCGCCGTGTCGACAACGTCGGGCAGCTCGCGGCCGAGCGCCATCAGCACTCGCTGGCCGGCAGTCTGTCCCAGCGGGACCAGCTTGATGGCCGCCGCCACCTGAGCCTCGCAGTAGGCCCAACCGTATGCGGCGACCAGCGACCGCGGCTCGATGGCCCAGGCGATACCGGCCAGGGCAAAGCCGACCACGAGCGACGCGCTCGGCTCGGTGCGCCAGCGCTCGGCGGCCGCCACGCCGAGGTCGGCCAGCAAGCGAGCGAGCGCCTGGCCCATGCCGCGGTCGGCGGCCCGCGTTTCCGCGCTGTCGCGCATGGCGCGCAGGCGCCCCGCCCACTCGTCGGCGTCGCCACCGGCCATCAGGCGAGCCAGCACGGGCAAATCGGTGTACGCGATCTGGTGGCAAAGCCGTCCGCGGATCCAACCGAGCGCCGCCGCCTCGTCGGCAACCCAGCCGCGGTCGACCGCGGTTTCGAGCCCGTCAGAGTACGCGTAGGCTCCCACCGGTAGGGTCGGGCTTGCGAGCTGAAGCAGTCGCATGAGCGCAAGGTCGGAGGACCTCACCCGGGTTCCCTCACGTCGTCGCGCTCGCCCTCGCCGCCGGCGTCACCGTGGGCATGGCCGTGCCCGGGCCCGTGGCCGTGAGAGTGGCCGTGGCCGTGAGAGTGGCCGGGCCCGTACGCCCCGGCCTCCGGCTCGAACGGCAAATCGTCGACGGTCACCGGAAGCCCGAGAGAGCGCACCATGTCGTCGAGGACGTGGTCGTGCAGATACCTGGCCCATCCGTCGCCGATCTGCAGGGCGACGTGGCGGTTTCCGAGGTGGTAGCAAGCTCGGGCAAGCGCCCGGGCCTGCTGCGAGTGCACGGTCGAGACCCGCTCCGGGGCGGCCTGTATCACGACGACCTCCCCGTCTTCGTCGGCAAGCATATCGCCGTCGCGCAACACCCCGCCGCGCTCGACCAACACGCCGACCTCGGTGCCGTCGGTGAGCTGTGCGCGAAATCGGCTTTTGCTGCGCGTGTGAAACGGCAGCGCGAGAACCGGCGCGCTCGCGCGAGCGGGGCCGGAAAGCTTCGAGATGAAACGGCGCATCAGAACAGGAAATACCGCTGGGCCATGGGCAACACCTCGGCCGGCTCGCACGTGAGAAGCTGGCCGTCGGCCCGCACCTCGTAGGTCTGCGGATCGACCTCCATGGCGGGCATGTAGTCGTTGTGGACCATATCGGCCTTGCCGATAGACCGGCACCGTCGAACGGCCACGGCGCGCGAGCCCAGGCCGAGGTGCTCGGCGACGCCCGTTTCGAGGGCCCGCTGCGATACGAACGTCAGGCGCGTCGCTTCGCGCGCCTTGCCCAGGGCGCCGAACATCGGCCGATAGTGCACCGGTTGCGGCGTTGGAATGGACGCGTTGGGATCTCCCATCGGGGCGGCCGCGATCATGCCGCCCTTGATGACCATCGACGGCTTCACGCCGAAGAAGGCCGGCTTCCACAGACAAAGGTCGGCCAGTTTGCCTACCTCGACGGAGCCGACCTCGTGCGAAACGCCGTGGGCCACTGCCGGGTTGATCGTGTACTTGGCGATGTAGCGTTTGACCCGACCGTTGTCATGCTCGGCCGGGTCGCCCGCCAACGAGCCCCGCTGCACCTTCATCTTGTGGGCGGTTTGCCAGGTCCGACAAACGACCTCGCCAACCCGGCCCATGGCCTGGGAGTCCGACGCGATCATCGAAAACGCTCCCAGGTCGTGCAGGATGTCCTCGGCGGCGATCGTCTCCCGGCGAATTCGCGACTCGGCAAACGCCACGTCCTCGGCGATGGCGGGGTCGAGGTGGTGACACACCATGAGCATGTCGAGGTGCTCGTCCACCGTGTTGACAGTGTACGGCCGGGTCGGGTTGGTCGACGACGGCAGCACGTTGGGCAAGCCGCACAGCTTGATGATGTCGGGCGCGTGGCCGCCGCCCGCGCCCTCCGTGTGGTAGGTGTGGATCACGCGGCCTTTGAAGGCGGCGGCCGTGGTTTCGACGAAGCCCGACTCGTTGAGGGTATCCGTGTGAATGGCCACCTGAACGTCGGTCTCGTCGGCGATCGTCAGACAGTTGTCGATGGCCGCCGGCGTGGTTCCCCAGTCCTCGTGCAGTTTGAGGCCCATGGCGCCCGCGGCCATTTGCTCGCGCAGCGGGTCGGGCAAGCTCGCGTTGCCCTTGCCGAGAAACCCCAGGTTCATGGGCAGCTCGTCGGCGGCCTGGAGCATGCGGTGCAGATTCCACGGCCCCGGCGTGCACGTGGTGGCGTTGGTGCCCGTCGCCGGTCCGGTGCCGCCGCCCAGCATGGTCGTGACGCCGGACATGAGCGCGTCATCTACTTGTTGCGGGCAGATGAAGTGAATATGGGCGTCGATGGCTCCGGCGGTGACGATCTGGCCCTCGCCCGCAATGGCCTCGGTACCGGGGCCGACCACGATGTCCACGTCGGGCTGAACGTCGGGGTTGCCGGCTTTGCCGATGCCGACGATGCGGCCGTCGTTAATGCCAATGTCGGCCTTCACGATGCCCCAGTGATCGACGATGAGCGCGTTGGTAATCACCACGTCGACGCACTCGGCCGCGGGCCGCTGGCTTTGCCCCATGCCGTCGCGAATCACCTTGCCCCCGCCAAACTTGACCTCGTCGCCATACGTGGTCCGGTCGGCCTCGACTTCGATCCACAGTTCCGTGTCGGCCAGGCGCACGCGGTCACCCACCGTCGGACCGTACATCTCGGCGTACGCCCGACGCGTGATGCGCGCCATCAGCCCTGGCCTCCGTCGAGCGGGCCCATGACCTCGCCGCGAAAGCCAAAAACGGCGCGGTCACCGGCATAGGCAACCAGCGTGACCCGCCGACTGGCGCCGGGCTCGAATCGAATCGCGGTCCCGGCCGGAATGTCGAGACGAAACCCTCGCGCCGCCGACCGGTCGAAATCGAGAGCCTGGTTGGCCTCGGCAAAGTGGTAGTGGCTGCCGACCTGCACCGGCCGATCGCCCGTGTTGGCAACGTCGATTTCGACGGTCTCGCGGCCGGCGTTGAGCTCGATGTCACCGGATGCGGCGACGACTTGTCCTGGAATCACGGAGGGTCCTCGAGCGAAGGTTCAAACGATGGGATCGTGAACGGTCACCAGCTTGGTGCCGTCGGGAAAGGTCGCTTCGACCTGCACGTCGTGAATCATCTCGGCGACGCCGTCCATGACGTCGTCCCGACCGAGAACTTCCCGGCCCTCGGCCATCAGCTGGGCGACGGTCTTGCCGTCGCGCGCGCCTTCGAGCACGGCAAAGCTAATGAGGGCGACCGCCTCGGGGTAGTTGAGCTTGAGGCCGCGAGCCATGCGGCGCTCGGCCAGCATTGCGGCGGTGCAAAGCAGGAGTTTGTCTTTTTCTCGCGGGGTGAGTTCCATGCTGCTTGTCCTTTGCGGCGGTGGCCCGGGCCTACGTCGCCCAGATGCGCGGCGAAACCGCGTTGCGCCCGAACCAGGCGGGCCGCACATGGCGCCGAAGAGCTTCGAAGTAGTCGCGGGCTCGTTCTCCAGACGCCCCGACGAAACGCGCGACCAGTACGCCGGGCTCGACCATGGAAATCCCGACGTTGCCGGGCGCGCTGTCGCCGCACGCGCGCAGGGCGCCGAGGTCGAGGTCGCCGGCGTCTCGCGGCGCGACGGCGACCATCGTGCCGTGGACGGCGTTGCCCGCCAATCCCCAGGCGTCGCGCACGGCCCCGGAAGTGGCGCCGCCGCAAAACCGCGCCCGCTCGAGCAAAAGCGGGCGACCCGCGCGCTCGATGGCCAGGCTTTGCACCACGGCCCCGGCGGTGAACGACTCACCGGCCGCCGCCCGACCCAGCACCGCGATGTCCCACGCGATGAGTCCGCCGTCGACATCGACGTCGGCGCGCAGGGTTGTGCGCGCGTGCGTGCCGGCAAACGCGATCGTCTCCTGGGGCAGCCACTCGAGGCGCGCGCCGGCGGCGACGCGGCACTGCACCAGCTGATCCGACCACCGGTCGCCGTGGCGATACAGCTTGCCCGCAGCCGGTGTCGTAACGACGGCTTCCGCCCCCGGTGCGGCCGAAACGGATACCTCGAGGTCATCGCCGCCTGCGACGCCGCCAGGCGGGTGCAACAAATACACGTGGGGCACCGGCTCCGGGTACAGGGCTCGCTGCACCCGAAGTGGCCCGGTGTGTTCGGCCCGAGCGACCACGGAACGTTCACCGTGAGGCGACGGCCGGCTCTCGAGAGTCAAACGCATCACGGCTCGCCAGCGCGGGCGAGCCGTGGGTGGGGACGCTACGGCCACGGGGGCGGTAGCGTTCGGTCCGAGGCGCCGGCAGCCGGTGCACGGACGCCTCGAGGTGTCGCCAACAACGCGCGGAACCTGGCGTGTCGGCGTTCCATAGCAACGTCAGCGAACGCGACGTGCGCGCAACTCAGCCGCGCTGGCGGCTGCGAAGCAGCAGCACGCCGGCGGCGAGCACGGCGGCACCGACGGCGAACGCGGCCCAGGGACTGGTGGTGAGCGAGTGCACCCAGCTGTTGTCGTGGGGGTGGGCGTGAAGGCCCGGGTGCACAGAGGCGAGGTTCGCAAGCAACGCGGTCATGGTCGTACGGTACCCGATCTCGTGACGGGGGCCCTATCTTGCGGACCGATTGTTTCGCCGGCGTGTCGCAGTGCAAAAAAACGCCGAAGAGCGAGCGGATTCGGTCAACCGAGGGCCGCGAGACTGCGCGGTCTCGGAATTCGCGGCGATCTCGGTGGTTTCCACGGTTTGTGATCGGGCCCGCCGACCGGTGACCGGAAAGCCCCTCGGCGCGGCGCAGCGGCGCGGTTCGGGCGGCGCTCGCGGGGGACGGCGGTCGCGGGCCCGGCGCGCGCGCCCCGGTCGCCGTCCCTCCCTACCTCGGCGGGTCCGGGCCGCCACTGTCGCGACGGAAGTCGCCCGCGCTCGACCGTCGGGTCGGGCGCGGTCATCGCGATGGCCACCGCGATGACGCCCGGCGCGGGCCAACGTTCTCTGTTCGAGTCGAGTTCGAGTCGACCCGACGTCGCCGAGCGCGCTCGCGGATGAGATCGAGCGCGACGCTCCGACGTTCCGACGTTCCAACGCGAGCGGCGCGCGACGTTCGCGACAGCGAGCCGACGCAGAGTTCGGATCTCGAGCGTGCCCAAGGCGGAGCGAACCGCAGCTACCGACCACCGCCACGCGTGCCGCAAAGTCCGTCCGCTTCGGACGGAAAGTCGTCCGACGTGGAACAACACCCGTTGCGATTCACAACGCGTAAGAAGAATCGCAAATTAATCGTCGCGCACGCGTAACGCAGAGGTCGTAGTCGCGTAGCGACTCCAACGGTCGGTGCGCCGCTTTGCACCGTCTCGAAAAGGAGGATTGGACTATGACGAAAGCGCTCTCGCTCTCGCGCGCCTTGATGGCGGCGGGTGCCCTTACACTTCTTTTGCCGGCGTGCGGCGACGACGATACCCAGCCGAACCCGCCGACGTCCGGCGACGGCGACGCTACCGGTGACGGCGACGGCGACACTGGCGGAGATGGCGACGGCGACCCGACGTTCGTCGTCACCATCGAAAACACCGGAACAGCCTTTTCGTTTCCGCAAAGCGGCGTGTTCAACACGCCGGTGGGCGCGAACGAGCCCGGGCCGATCGGTCCCGGTGGGTCGTACGAATTCACGTTTTTTGCCAACCCGGGCCACAGCCTGACGTTCGCTACGATGTTCATTCCGAGCAACGACTTCTTCTATGCGCCTGACGGCGACGGCATCGCGCTGTTCGACGATCAGGACATGCCCATTACCGGCGACATCACCGCGCAGCTTGCGCTGTGGGACTCCGGTACCGAAGTTGACCAGGAGCCAGGCGTAGGCGCAGACCAGCCGCAGCGCAGCGCGGGGACCGGCGCCGCCGATGCCAACACCAACGTGCGACTGGCCGCCGACACCTTTGACAACCTGCCCGACCTGACCGACGTCATCGAGGCGACTTTGGCGGTGACCGAAGTCAACGGTGCATACCAGTTCACCGTCACCATCGCCAACGTATCGGACGGCACGACGCTCAACGGCGATCAGGCCGTGCCGCTGTCGCCGGGGTCGTTTGCTATCCACACGGCTCCGAACCCGATGTTCGAAGTGGGCGCGCCCGACTTCGGCCAGGGACTCGAAGTCATCGCCGAAGATGGCAACCCCATGGACCTCACCGCCAACCTGGCGGCGGACACGGGCGGCACGTTCCTGGCTTCGCCGGGCGTCTGGGCCGTTACCCAGACCGCCAACGTCCTGTTCGTTCCCGGCCAGGCCGACCTCGGTGCCGGTCTCGAAGCGATCGCCGAGGACGGCAGCCCCGGCGAGCTGGCGACCAGCCTCGAGGGCAACGCCGACGTGAGCGCTTCGGGTGTTTTCAACACGCCGGTTGGCGCTGACGGCCCCGGCCCGCTGCCGCCCGGAATGTCGTACTCGTTCGAGTTCGACGCAACCCCCGGCGACCTGCTGACGCTGTCCGGCATGCTCGTCCCGTCGAACGACTGGGTATTCGCCGAGATGGGCGGCGCGGGCATCGCGCTGTTCGACGATGCCGGCGAGCCGATTACTGGCGACGTGACCGCTCAGATCGGCATCTACGACGTCGGCACCGAGGTGAACCAGGAGCTTGGCTTTGGCGTTGACCAGGTGCAGAACCAGAGCGGTCCCGACACCGGCGCGGTCGACGCCGACACGACGGTCCGCATGATCTCGTTCGACCACGACTTCACCATCACCATCGAGCTGGCCGAGTAACTCCCCCCCGACAGCTTCGGCCCGAGGGCCCCGGTCGCCGCGCGCGGCCGGGGCCTTTTTTGCGCTCGCGCCGGTGTTCGGCTGGCAGGCGGGCGTCGGCCGGTCGCGAAACAGTGGCGGCGAAAGCCGTGGCGCGGGTCTGGTTTCGGGCGCAGCTCGAGGTCGGGTAGCCTAGCCCCATGCGCCGCGCCCTGTATGCCCTTGTTGCCGAGCCCGTGGTGGTCGCGTTCATCTTGCTGGCGACGGTGGCGCTGTTCGCGAGCGGATTTGCGCCACCGGACAGCCGCGCTCACAGCGTTTGGATGGCCATCGACTTCTTGTGCGTTGGCTACTTCCTTGCCGAGATGATCATCAAGCTCATCCGCGACGGAGTGTCCGGGTACTTCCGCAGCCGGTGGAACCGCTTTGACTTTGCCATCGTGGTCCTGTCGGCGCCGGTGCTGCTGCTGCCGGTCGTGGGCGAGCTTCGGATCTTTGCCGGCGTTCCGGTGTTGCGATTGGCCAGGCTGTTTCGGCTCTTCCGTTTGCTGCGGTTCATCCCCGACCGGGACCACATCGCGTCGGGCATCGTTCGCGCGCTCAAGGCGTCCGTCGGTGTGTTCGTCGCCGTGGGGCTGGTGAACTTCATCTTCGCCATGGGCGCCCATCTGCTGTTCGCCCAGACGGCTCCCGACTACTTCGGCAACCCGGCCATCTCTTGCTACTCGATGTTCCAGGTGTTCACGATCGAAGGTTGGTACGAGATCCCCGCGGCGATCGCGAGCGGCTCGGGCAGTGACGCGTGGGCCCTTCTCGGGCGCCTGTACTTCGGCGGCGCCGTCCTGGTGGGCGGAATTCTCGGGCTGTCACTGGCCAACGCAGTGTTCGTCGACCAGATGATCGTCGACAACACCGACGAGCTCGACGAACGCATCGACCTGCTGGTCGCCGAAGTGCGCGCCCTGCGCAGCGACATCGCGCGCATGCAAGACCGCCAGGCCCCGTAAGCTCAGCGCTAATCGGGGACGGCTACGTCTCGACCTGGCCGGCGTAGATGAAGTGCTGAACGTAGTCGTTGGGCGACGCCCGGACTTCGTCGGGTGAGCCGTATGCGAAGATTTCGCCCTTGTTGAGCAGCGCGATGGTGTGGGCCACGCGAAAGGTCGACGCCATGTCGTGACTGATCACGATGCTGGTGATGTCGAACTCCTCCTGGGCCTCTTGAATCATGTCGTCCACCTGACGAGTGCGGATGGGATCCTGGCCGGTCGTCGGCTCGTCGTAGATCATGATCTCGGGCTTCACGATGATGGCGCGGGCGAGGCCAACGCGCTTTTTCTGTCCCTCGGAGATAGCGCCCGGCATCGCGTCCGCAATATCGCTGATGTGCAGCTGCTTGAGCAGATCGGACACACGGTCCTGAATCTCGGGCTCCGGCGTCTCGGTCCGCTCGCGCAGCGAGAAGGCCACGTTGCCCGACACCGTAAGCCAGTCCAGCAGCGCCGCGTGCTGAAACAGCATACCGACGCGCTGCCTGACCGCCTGCACCTCGTCGACCGTCGCTTTGGCCACGTCGGTATCGAACACGCGCACGACGCCGGAGTCCGGGCGAAACAGGCCCATGATGTGCTTGATGATGACCGATTTGCCCGAGCCCGAGCCGCCGATGAGAACGCTGATCTTTCCCGGGTAGATCTTGAGATTTACGCCGCGCAGCACGTAGTTGGTGCCGAAGTGCTTGTGCACGTCGATGAGCTCGACGAGAGCGGTGGGATCGGGCTCCGCTGTCGGCGGCGCCGCTACCCCCGCGGCAACGCGGTGAGGTGCGGCCGCACTCGCGTCGTCTCGCACGGCCGTGTCGACGTCGTCGCGCACCGCGGTGTCGGCGTTGTCCAGCTCGGTCGTGTCGATCTCGTCGCGCACGGCCGTGTCGGCGTCGTCGCGCGCGGCGGACACTCGATCCAGTCGATTGGTCGACGCACCTTCGACGAACGACTTGACCGGGCCCACATCCGTGGCCATGAACTCGTCGTACGTGCCGTAGAAGATGATGCGCCCACCGTGCAGGAACGCGACCCGGTCGGCCAGGCGCTTCGTGCTGGCCATGTCGTGGCTGATGATCGCCGAGGTAATCTGGTACTGGTTCTTCGCCAGCACGATCATCTCGTCGACCTTCTCGATCATGATGGGGTCGAGGCCCGTCGTCGGCTCGTCGAACAGCACCACCTCCGGGTTGGAAATGAGCGCGCGCGCCAGACTCACGCGTTTTTTCATGCCGCCCGACAGCTCGGAGGGCAGCTTGAGCTCGCTGCCTTCGAGTCCGAGGATGCGCAAAAGCTCGTGGGCAAGGCCCATGATCTTGGGTCGCTCCAGCTGGCTGTTTTCGAGCAGGGTAAACCCGACGTTCTCTTCGACGGGTAGCGAATCGAACAGCGCGTAGTTCTGAAACAACATGCTCATCCGCTTGCGCAGCTCGATGAGCTCGACGTCCGAGATCTCGGCAACGTCTTTGCCGAAAAGCACAACCCGCCCCCGGTCGGGCTTTAGCAGGCCCATCATGAGCTTGAGCAGCACCGACTTACCCGAGCCGCTGCGCCCGACGATGACGGTGGTCTTGCCGGGGATAACCTTGAGACTCAGCCCGTTGATGACGTGGTTGTCACCGAAGCTCTTGTAGACGTCGTCGAGCTCGATGACGGGCTGACTCTCGTCGAGTGGCCAGCGCTCCTGCTCGGGGACCAGCAGATTCTGGCGCGGCTCCTTGCTCGGGGCCGCGGGCTCCTCGGTCGAAGCCCCGGGCTTCTCGTTCGTTGCCATGCGGGTGCCGTATCATGTCACGAATCGGCCGCGAGTCTACGAGACGGAGGCCGTGGCTTCGCGCAGCACGTCGGCGGACCGATGCAGCGCCTCGCGTTCGGCGTCGCTCATTTCGGGTTCTACGACCTCCACGGCGCCTGCGTGGCTCACGACCGTCGGAAGCGACAGCGCGACGTCGCGAATTCCGCACGCCCCGTCCTGCACGCGGCACACCGTGAGCACGCGACGGTCGCCCCGCAACGCCCAGCGCAGCAGCGCGGCCGTCACGAGGCCAATCGCGTGATTGGTCGAGCCCTTGCGGGCGATGATCTCGTAGGCGGCGCGCCGCACATCGGTCGCGATTCGCTGCTCGTCGCTCTCGGTCCAGCCCGACCACCGCCGAACGGGCACGCCACCGATCTGCGCACCGGACCAGAGCGCAACCGACGAATCGCCGTGTTCGCCCACAACCTGGGCGTGAATCGATCGCGACTCGATGGCGAGCCGGTTTCCGAGCATCTGCCGCAACCGCGCCGTGTCGAGCATGGTACCGGTGCCCAACACTCGCTCCACCGGCAGGCCCGACGCCTCCAGGGCGACATGGGTCATGACATCGACCGGGTTCGAAAGAACGATGAGCAGCCCGCGCGCGCCCGCGAGCTCGGCGGCGATCGAACGCATGATCGAAGCGTTGTCGCGCAGCAGCTGCAGCCGGGTCTCGTCGGGCCGACCTCCGCGCCCCGCGGTAATCACCACCGCATCGCAGTCGAGCATGTCCTTGATCTCGGCCGCCCGCACGTCGGCCCGCGGATAGAACGCCGCGCCGTGGGCGAGGTCCATCGCCTCGCCTTCTGCAAGGCCCGGCTTTGCGTCAGCCAATAGGAGTTCGGTGCACAGCCCCGAATGCAACGTGGAAATGGCGACGCTCGCGCCAACCCAACCCATGCCGACGATACCGATTCGCATAACACCCTACTTGTCGGCCAGGGAATGCCCCGGAGCAAGCTGCACGCGAGCAAGAGTGGGCTTCAGGCCAACTCGCACTCGAAATTTCGATTGGAACGGTCGATGCAACGAACATGAGCGTGCGGCTAGCGGTAGCGGCGGCTTTGGTGGGGACGGTGTGGTTGACCGGCTGTGAGGCGACGGAAGCCCCGGTGGGCGACCGTCCGACGCAGGCTACGCCAGTGTTCGATGGCCACACCTCGACCGAGGACGAGCCAACGACGGACTGCGCGAAGTACCCGGTGCCGTTCGATTCGGGTGCCCGGGAGGAACTGGCCCGGGAGGCTCTTGCGAGCTTGAATCCAGAGGCCCGGTTGGACTGGAGCGCGCCGCGCGGAACGCCGGCGCGCATCGACTACCTCGACGCCCCCCTGGCATGCGCCCCCGGGCAGGATGTCTTCGACGCGGCGGTGGAACTGTTCGCGTCGCGCCCCACGCTGTTTCACATCGCCGCCGACGAATGGGTGCCGACGACCTGGCTGCCCTGCGAGGTGGTCGGTGAGCGCCCGGTCTTTCTCGTGCTCTTGCGCGACACCATCGCCGGCATGGCCTCGGGGCGCGACCTGCTTACGTTCATCGTCAGTCGAGTCGACGGCGAGCTGTCCCTGCGAACCGTGGTCGGGGTTTACCTCGGCGCACCGCAGCCGCACACCGCGACCACCATGCGCAGCTGCCACTCCATGGCCGACGTCGAAGCGACGGCCCGCGACCAGACGTACGAGTTCGAGACGTTCTTTTTGTGCCAGCGCACGGGGCTGGTGTCGTACACGCCCCAGCCCGGAGACATCACGACCCCCGCCGATGCGCCCGTTTGGCGCTGGGTCACCAATAACGGCGTGGTGTCGATGCGAGCGGTGCGACGGGTGGACATCGAGGTCGCGCCGGACAACGTGACCGACGAGCTGCTCGCCAGCACCGCCGCCTGCCCGCAGCCCGACGGGTCGCTGCGCGTGGGGCTCAGCGTGGACGTGGATGACGTGACCGGTGAGCTGCTGTCGGCCCAGCCCGGCCTTGGCTGCATCGTGTGCGCCCAGTAGGCGCGCTGTAGACAGCGCCGACCGCCGACCGACAGAGGTCGTCCGCCGACACTGTCTGGACGTCTACGGTGCGCAACGACTGCTGATCATTGTGTCAGCTGCGATCCGCAATGGTCCACTGCCGTGCCGAAGTGGATCGGCGTGGTCGTTTTTCGACCAGTAGGCGCACGTAGCGCGCTGTCTGGGCATCGGAGCACACGGCCCCCGCAGGCGCGACGCCATCGGGGCGAACCTTGCCGCCGGCGGGCCGACACACAGCCGGTAGCCAACCGAAGCTCGGCGGCTACGTTGGCCCTACGTTGGCTACGACTCGTCACCTCATATTCGTCCTTGGCGACCAGCTCGACCGCGACGCGGCCGTGTTCTCGGACATCGACCCGGCGCGCGATCGCGTTGTCATGGCCGAAGTCGAAGCGGAGATCCGCCGCCACCCCAACCACAAGCAGCGGGTCGCCATGTTTCTCGCGGCCATGCGCCACTTTCGCGACGACCTGCGCGAACGCGGCCTCGCGGTGGACTACCAGGAAATCGGCGATCGCAACGCGTCCGAGGACCTGGCGTCGTTCCTGGCGGCCGCCATCGACCGCCACCGACCACAGCGCGTGGTCGTAACTGAACCCGGTCGCCACGACCTCATCGGAGAATTCCAGCGGGTGTGCGACGGCGCCAGCGTCGAGTTCGACATGCGCGCGGACAGCCATTTTTTGGCCTCTCACGGCGATTTCGACGCCTGGGCAAAGGGACGCAAGCAGCTTCGCCTCGAGTACTTCTACCGCACGATGCGCAAGCGCTACGACGTCCTGATGGACGGCGATGACCCGGTCGGCGGCGCCTGGAACTTCGACTCGGACAACCGCGAGTCGTTCGACAAAGACGGTCCGGGCAATGACATCAAGGGGCCGATTCGCTTTCGCCCCGACGACACAACGCGCCGGGTGCTCGAGCTGGTAAGCGATCGGTTCAGCGACCTTCCAGGGTCACTCGATCGCTTCGACTGGCCCGTGACCCGAGACGAGGCCCAGCGCGCCGTCCGCGACTTCATCGCCCACCGACTGCCGAGGTTCGGCGCCTACCAGGACGCCATGTGGACCGGACGCCCGTTCCTGTATCACAGCCGGGTGTCGACAGCCCTGAACCTAAAGCTGGTCTCACCGCGCTACGTCATCGACCACGCCGAGGCGGCGTACCGCGATGGTTCGGCGCCGATCAACGCCGTCGAGGGCTTCATCCGCCAGGTGCTCGGTTGGCGTGAGTTCATCCGCGGAATCTACTGGCACCACATGCCCGACTACGCGTCCGGCAACGAGCTCGGCGCACAGCGGGACCTGCCGGACTTGTTCTGGACCGGCGAGACCAACATGGCGTGCCTGCGGGACGTCGTCGGCCAGCTGCTCGACACGGCGTACGCCCACCACATTCAGCGACTCATGGTCGCCGGGCTCTTCGGCCAACTCTACGGCGTCGCGCCCGACCAGATGCACGACTGGTTCATGGCCCTGTACGCGGACTCCGTCGAGTGGGTCACGCTGCCAAACGTCGTCGGCATGAGCCAACACGCCGATGGTGGGATCGTCGGCTCCAAGCCGTACATCGCCACGGGCTCGTACATCAATCGCATGAGTAACTACTGCGGCTCGTGCGAGTACAACCCGAAGAAGGCCACGGGAGACCGCGCGTGTCCGTTCACCACGCTCTACTGGGATTTTCTTTTGGAGCACGAAGACCGCTTTCGCGGTCACCAGCGCATGAGCCTTCAGGTCCGCAACCTCGACCGAAAGTCGGCGGACGACAAGCAAGCGATTCGCGACCGCGCCACGTACATTCGCCGCAGAATTCGCGAGGGCAACGCATAGCCGTCCGTCGCGAGGGTTTCGCTTCGGCCCGAGCAAGCGCGCCCGGATGTACCGGCGCGCCGCACCCGCGCGGTCGGAAGCGCAACGCCCGCGCGGGTGCAACGAAAGACGGTTGGATCAGTCGGGCGCGACCGCGGGGTGGTCGGTCCCCCACTCGGCAAGCGCCTCGACAAGAGCTCCTGTGGGTAGCGTGGCGCGGGGGCGGCCGCGCAGGCGCTTGGCGCGGCGGGCAAGCGACCGCTGCACTCGCTCGAGGGCCTCGCTCACCGCGTTGTAGATCGAGTCCTGCACTGCCTTGACGTGCACCTCACCGAGGGACGGCCCCCGCGCAACGACGTAGCACGCCTTGCAGACACCGCCCTTGGGACCGTTGGTGTCGTCGAGCCGGACCGTGACGCTCGAAAGCGCGAATTCCGGTCGGTCGAGCTGGGACTTGACGCGGTCCCTCGCGTGCTGGGCAAGGGCTCGAGAGCGGCGGATTCCGAGAAAGCGGATGTCGATGCGCATTGGGGGGGATTCCTTTCGACTCGTGTTCGTTTGACGACCTCGAGTTTCCCGCCCAGACGACCCGTCGTCATTTACGAAATGATCATCGAAGGAGTACGCCACCTCTACACGTAGAGCAGCGCAGGTGACGCGCCTTACTCGGCTGTTCGCTCCCCTTGTCTTGCGTCGGCGAAAACGAGACCACGTGTTTGCGGTCCCGCGTCGCGCAATGCGTCATTCGGCGGATTGCGACGCGGCGCGACCCGGGCGACGGTGAGGCGCCGAGTCTTCGTCGCCTACCGCGGCAGCAGGCGCGCGCTCCGAGCCGCCATGATCAAGCGAATGACGCGAAAGCGCTGCCCGCGATAGGGCGCGAGCAGCTCGAGCATGCGCTCGTCGGTGCCGCGCGGCTCTGATGCCAGCAGTTGCGCGACGCGGGACGGCAGATGCACATCGCCAACGGGTACCGCGTCGGTGTCGCCGGCGCCAAAGCCGAGAAACATGCCCGTGGTCCAGGCGCCAATGCCGCGCAGGCTGGCGAAGCGGCTGCGCAGCTGGGCCAGAGGTGTTTGCGATGAGAGAAACCCGGTGCGAACGTGCTCGCGCGCCACCTCGAGCACGGCCCGCGCCCGCCGAGCGTCAATCCCGAGGCGCTGCAGCTCCGCCAGAGGCACGCGGGCCAGGCGCTCTGGGCCGGGTAGCGCGGTTCCCTGAGCACCTCGGACCCCGAACGCCTGGACCAGGCGGGCAAACGAGCGCGCGGCATCGGCAAAGGTGACGCGCTGCTGCAAGACCGCCCCGACGGCGACGTCGAACAGCCACGGCACGCGCAGGATGCGAAGCCCCGGCATCGCGCCGTGGAGCCGGGCAAGCCGCGGCGAGCTGGCTCGAAACTCGGCCGCCCCGTCCTCGACGGGAAACACGCCGCGCCAGTGATGCAGGCCGTCTTCGGCGTCGGTGCCGTCGACTTCGACGATCACGCGCGCCGCGGCGCGGCGAAGCGTGTGCCGTACGACGTCGCCGCCGGGACCCACGAACACCTTGGAAAAGGTGTCCTCGTCGCGCCGCGCCGTGGGGTCGTGGCGGCCGAGCTGCTGCAGGACCGTCGAGCGCCGAAGGTCGAAAGCGACCTCATCGAACTCATCCCGGGCGGCCACCTTCGCTGGGTAGCCCAGCGCCGAACCGGCGCCACCGCGAGATGGTCTGGCGCGTTCGCCCGACGGGCCCGGGACCTCGCCAACGCCGTCGGGAGCGGCACCCGGCTGTTAGCCCCGGGCAGGGGGAGAACATTGCTCACCCATACAATCATCGCTATTTTTACCCACATAAAGTGCAACAAACACTACACAAACGGGAATTCGTCGCCGCTGTGGCAACGCTGGCATGGGCGGCGGCGTGCGGCGGCAGCGATCGCGTTGTCGTCGAGCGACCGCCAGCGCCCGAGGGGCTCGACGTCTACAACGTCGTGCACGGGTGCTTCAGCGTCGACGCGACCCGGCCGGGCAGCAGCAACACGCGCTGGCTGGTGGCAGACGACTCGCCCGCGGGCGCGGCGGTCTACTCGTTTTCCGGCCTCGAGGACGCGGTCGGCGCTCGCTTTCGCCTCCGGGCCTCCGACCTCGCTACCTACCTGTTGTACGACGCCGACGGCAACTACCTGACGTTTCAAGACGGCGCCCTGGCCCGAGTGAGCAGGCTGCAGTCGGACATCGAGCTCCTCGACGACTCGTTCGTCTCGCCCGCCGAATGGCAACTCGAGGTTTCGCCCAGTGACCCAACGAGATTCGCGCTGCGCCACTACGAAACCGGCGGCTACCTGACCACGAGCGGTCTGTCCGACGACCCACGCGAGGCCGCGGTCGTCGCCCTGTACCCGCAGGCCGACGACCAGTGCCTCGAGTTCCCGGAGCTCACCGTCGACGCGGAAGGACAACCGCGAGCAAATCCGTGGCCCGACGGCGACGTGTTCGGATACGTCGACTCCCACTCGCACCTGCTCACCAACTTTGGCTTTGGCGGCGGCGGCATGTTTCACGGGGCTCCCTTTCACCGGCTCGGCGTCGAGCACGCCCTCGGCAGCTGCGAAGACTTTCACGGCGCCGAGGGCCGCCAGGACCTCATCGGCTACGCGTTCTCTGGCGACGTGGCGCTCGACGCGGACACGCTGCTCGACATCCTCGGAGCCGCCGAAACACCGGAGTTCAACCACAACACCGACGGCTATCCGACGTTCACGGACTGGCCCAACTCGTATGCCCACGCGACCCACCAGATGCAGTACTACGTGTGGCTGCAGCGCGCGTATCTGTCCGGGCTTCGGCTGGTCGTTCAGCACGCCACGACCAACTCGGTGCTGTGCGAGCTAATGGTTGGCCTGGGTACCCAGAAGACCCGCTATTCGTGCAACGACATGGTCGCCGTCGATCGCGAGATCGAAGAGGCCTACAACATGGAGCGTTACATCGACGCCCAGAGCGGCGGTCCCGGGCTCGGTTGGTTTCGCATTGTGACCAGCCCCGAGCAGGCCCGCGAGGTCATCAACAGCGGCAAGCTGGCGGTGATCCTCGGCATCGAAACCTCGAACCTGTTCGACTGCTTTCTGACGCCGCAGCGGGGGTTCGACCAGTGCACGCCCGAGTCAGTGCGCGCCAAGCTCGACGAGTACTACGCCATGGGAGTGCGCGCCCTGTTTCCCAACCACAAGTTCGACAATGCCTTCTCGTCCGGGGATGGCGACCGCCGGGTGGGCCAGGTCGGCAGCTTCATCAACACCGGCCACTTTTCCAACTTCGTGCTCGACTGCCCGGACATTCCGGCCGTGTTCGATCGCGGCAACCTCACGTTCGGCGGCCTGAACCAGCCGCGCGACGACTATCTCGAGCCAGCACCCAACGACATGAGTCGGTTCGTCGAAAACCCGCTGCGAGCCCTGCTGCCCTTCCTGCGGGAGTTTCAGGCCGGCCCCCTCGAGGGCGACTACTGCCAGAAGACGGGCCTGACCGACCTCGGGGAGGCCCTCATCGAGGACGTCATGAAACGCGGCATGCTGCTCGAAGTCGATCACCTGCCGAAGCGGTCGCTCGAGCGCACGTACGAGATGCTGACCGCAGCCGACTACCCCGCCCTGGGCACCCACGGCAACTCCAACCGGGGTCAGATCTACGAGCTCGGAGGGTTTGCCTCGACGGGCTTTAACACCTGCGGCTCCCCCGACCGCCCCGGGGCGATGGGCGATCGCTTTCGCAATCGCCTCGCGCAAATCGAGGACAACGGCGGCTTCCTGGGCGCCGGGTTTAGTTTCGACTTCAACGGGTTTGCCGGTGGTCGCCGCCCCCGATTCGGAGACAACAGCGCGTGTTCGGATCCGCAGGCCAACCCCATCGAGTACCCCTTTGCCTCGTACGACGGCGGCGTCACGTTCACCCAGCCTCAGCTCGGCGAGCGGACCGTCGACTTCAACACCGAAGGCATGCTTCACATTGGCCTGCTGCCGGAGCTGATTGAGGACGTGCGCCGCGACGGTGTGACCGACGAAGAGCTCGAGCCGCTGTTTCGCTCGGCCGAGGCCTACCTGCGAGTGTGGGAGCGGGCCGAGCGGCGGGGCGCCGCCCTGCAGTCAAAGCCAGAGCAGCCCAGTCGGGCGCGCACGGTCCTCCGCCGGCACTTCGGCGGCTGACCTCACGCGCCCCCTGGGCCCACTGTCTAGGGCACGGGGCCGGGGTCGAACGAGAGGGTCTCCGTCGCGTCGGCCTCGATTTCAGGCCGGGTGTACCGCAGGTCGCGAAGGCGACCGTCGACGAAATCCTCGAACTGATCGTTGTGGTGAGGCGATGCCGGGTCCTCGCTCTGGCCGCCGGGCAAGATGACGCGCCCCCGAACCCCCTCGGGCAACATCTCGAACACGAACCGGTTGGACGCGGCGTTGTCGGTTTCGAGCTGCGCCGGCAGCGCCCCATCGCTTAGCCAGTCGCTGTCCGCGACATCGACCGTGTACAGGCAGCCCGACTTGGGCAGCGCTTCCGAGGAAGCAGTGGGCAGCACCGCGTCGGCTCGGTCGACGAGCTGCATGACGTGCCAGTCGCCCCAGCGCCAGTTGGCCGGATCGTCGGAGGCCGCGCCGCCCTGCAGCGCGGCAAAGATGCCCTCGAGTTCATCGAGCGCGCTGGCGAGCGCGGTCAAGATGGCTTCGTCTCGAGTCTCTACCCCATCGGTCGACCGATCGTCGAAGAAGTTGCGCCCCGACGCCGACGGAAACGCCTTGGCCCCGGAATCAATGTCGTCGATGTCCGCGCGAGTCACCTCCAGCCAGTGCGTGACGAACTTGGTCAACACGAGGCCAATCCGCGCGTCGGTATCTCCGAAGAGCACGCCGCTCACCCCGGCATTTTCGTCGCTGAGAATGAGGCGAGCGAACGACACCAGCCAGCCGTGAAACACAACGGCGCCGCTCGAGTCGATGTCGCAACGCAGATCCCACTTGTCTAGCTCGGCGATTGCCGCCGCCATCCGCTCCGTTACGAGATCCGGTCGGCGCTCGGCGGCCTCGATCACGAACGGCCGCAGGCGCTCGCCGAGGCGCGACCACGTATCGAGCTGCATGGCCGCGGCGTCGTCGATGGACAGGGGGCCAGCGGCGGAAAGCTCGTCGAAAAGCTGGCGCGGCCGCAAAGCCCGGGTGCCGATGTCAAAAATGCCCGACAGATACACCGGCGCGTCGAACGGATCGCCGTCGTCGGTCTGGCCCACGGGATCGTTGTTACCCGTGCCGATGTAGCCGCTGGCGGGATTGAGAATGAAAGGAATGTCGTCCGAGGAGAGCCGCTGGTAAGGACGCTCACCGGACGGGTCGGCCAGCCACTCGTACCCGCCTTCGCCGGGTAGAAGCTGCGTCGGCGGCGTGGCTCCATCGACCCGCTCGCGCACCGGAATGTCCACGCGCGAGCTGTAGCCGATGTTGCCCGCGGTGTCGGCGTACACCCAGTGCATGCCGCCGGCCACATAGAACTCGAGGGCCGCGCGAAAGTCGTCGAACGAGCGCGCGCGGTCGAGCTCGTAAAAGGTGCGGGCCGCGGTGCGCGCCTGGGTTCCCGTCCAGCGGATGGTGATGTTGAGCGGCAGGGGCAACCCCAGGGCTTCGGCCGGCAGCAGAGGACCGTGATGGGGCACCGTTACGAGCTCGACGGACCGCGCCTCGGCGTCGGCGACCGAGCCGCCGGCCGCTCGCACGAGGATGTCCTCGGAACGCTTTTCGACCGGCACGCTGGCGCCGTCGAACTCCACCGAGTTGCCGTTGAACTGCTCGAGGTACGCATCGGCCACGTCGTAGATCGACGTGGTCGGCGTAAACCCGACCGTGCCGTTGTGACCGAACAACACGAACGGCACCCCGGGAAAGGTCGCGCCAACCGCATCGATATCGCCGCCGGCCTCGGCGGTGTTGAGGTGAATGAAGTAATACACCGCCGGGTGCTCCACTCCCTGATGCGAGTCGCCGGCGATGATCGCCGCGCCGGACGCGGTGTGGTCGCCGCTGATCGCCCAGTTGTTGGAACCACCGCCCGACATGTCGAGCTCGCGCGCCGCCCGCAGGGCCTGGGCCAGCTCCGCCTGATTGAGGTCCGGCACGCGCAGCGGCGCCGCCGGACTCGGCGCGGGCACGGCCGCCGACATGCCGTCGTAGAAGTCCGGCACGACGTACTCGCGGTCGAACGCGGCGTACAGATAGAGGTCGTCGAAGAAATCCGCGCCGACGAGTAACTCGAGCAGGCCGAGGGTGATGTCCTGGTCCGGCCGCATCGAGAGCCCGGCGGTCAGCAACTTTTCGATGGCCAGGCTGTCCGTCGCGGTCCAGGCTTCGGGTTCGTAGCCGAGAGCGGCAAACTGCGGACTGAGGCTGGCGCCGTCGGTGCCGGCCAACGCGCGCTCGCGCCACGCGTTGACGCCCTGGGCGTAAGCCTCCATGAACCCCAGGATTTCCGGGTCGTCTTCGACCAGGGCGACGGCCGTCTGTTCACCGAGCACGCCGAAGCCCAGGGCCCGCGACTGCAGGTCGGACGCGTAGAAGCTCTCGCCCAGCACCTCGGCTCGTCGACCGTAAGCGCGCCGACGAAGCAGGTCCATCTGAAAGAACCGATCGCGTGCGGTCGCGTAGCCCTGCAACAGGAACAAGTCGCGCGGGTTGTCCGCAAACACGTGAACGATGCCGTCGGGGTCGCGCAGCATCGACGCGGGCCCCTCCAGTGAAGGGCCACCGTCGCCGTCGTCACCGCCACATGCGGCAACAACGAGCAGCAAAGAAGTAAACGCGAGCGTCCTCGAAATTCGTACGGCCCCCATGTCCAGGCAGTGTGCGCCGTGGACGAGGACGCTCGCGCTGAAATGTTCCGATATTCCCTATCGTCGCCTTACGGTAGTGGCCTGACCAATGAGACGACGTAGTTGTCGGTGCCGTTGTTGTCCCAGAAGCTCTGGCCAAGCACCTGATACTCAACCGCAAACTCTACCTCGTCTGCGTCCGCCGGCACGTCGGCGTCGAACACCCAGCGCTCGAGGTCGGGGCCAAGCGAAAAACCATAGCTCGCAAAGCCCTCGTTGACCGTCGCCCAACCATCGGTCGTGTAGACAACGCGAACGACCTTGTCGAACGCCAGGTTCTTGAGAGTTAGCAACACGCCGAAGCTGCCGGGCTGGGTAAACGTGTCGGACACGGCGATGTTGGCCGCGCCGAGCACCTGCGACGAGCACGGGCCGCGGCCCTGGGTCAGACAGAAGTCCGCAGAGCTGTTGTTGTCCCAGTAGCTCTGGCCCGCCGCGTCGTACCGAACGACAAACGTGGCGGTCTGACCACGCGGCGAACCGGCGCGCCACGGCGTCGTTACGCGCCAGTACTCGGCCCCCGCGCCCGCCGGCGCGACGTACTCGCCAAAGCCGATGTTGTCCCAGGCCCCCGAGCGAAACGCCCACGTGCCAAACAGCGCGACGGTCTTGTCGAACGCGAGGTTTTGCACCTCGACCAGCGCGACAATGCGGTAGCGAGCGTCGTTGCACACGCCCGACACGAAGTCGCAGTCGAACTCCATCTCCGCGTCGAGCAGTTTCACCGGCTCGGCGGACGAAGTGACGGCCTGGGTCGTTGCGGCCACGGTCGGCTCGTCGGCGCACGCGGCCAGCGAGACAAGAGTCAAAAGAGCGATTGCAAAGCGCATGCGGCGTCGACGTGCAGCGCACATGCCATCTATTCGGCATTGGTGTTCCGCCGGGTTGCGCGGCCCGCGCGCGGCGCCTCGTCACGTCGCGTTGCCGAACGCAACTTTTCGGACCGCGCCCGCAAACGAGCCACTTTGTTCCGTTCGGTCACGCGATGTCGAAGGCTTCACGACAACGACGGCACGCGACGACGGCGCCGTGCCTACGGTGCGACCTCGGCTCGACAAGTGCCGTGGCGATCGAGGAGCTCGGCGCGATAGGCGGCGAGCAGCCCGCTGCCGGTCGTGTAGGGCCAGATCGTGTCGGCGTACAGCGGCGTCCCCGGCAGGCCAGTTTGCGGCGGGAGGCCGTCGAAAGCCAGGTCGAGGCGCCACCCGTCGGGCGCGATGGTGTCGAGGTTGGCGGCCATGGCGAGCAAGTACAGCTTGGCCACCTCGACCGCACCCGCGGCGCCCAGCTCGGCGACCGAGTCGCTCATGTCCAGGCGCATGGCGTAGTCGAGCACGCCCGCCTCGGTGAATAGGTCGCTCACGTACCGCGGCACCAGGCCCGTGTTCGAAAGGACATTGATGTCGACCGGAAAGGCCCCCGGCCCCTGGCGGTACACCATCACCGGCGCCACGCTCGCTTCGGCCTGAGACGCCGGTGGAATTCCGATCTGGGCCCAGAACTGGTGCCGCGCCAGGCACAGGTCGCCCGACTGTAGGTCGGCGTAGGCGTAGTGGTAGGGCAAAAAGACATCGACCGTCGCGTGGGCCGAGTGCCGCTGTCCAACGACCAACCCCGCGACCACCAACGCAATGAACAACAACGTGCGTTTCATGGGCGGTCGTCTACTCAATCCAGACGCGGGCGCACAAGGACAATCGTTCGACAACGCAAACGAGATCCAGCCGCGGTGACAAGGGCCGCGGCAACAACAACGAACAACCGCCAAAGACTGCCGCTCGCCACACCGGCAGACCTCGTCCGATGAGCCGATCTCGTAACCAAGAGGACAGTTCCGACGGATCTCGCGCCGGAGACGTCGCACAACCGCCTGAGATCACTGCGCCGTTTTGCAAGCTGCCGCGGAGGCGCTGGCCCCCCTACACCGCACTGCCCTTTGGCCGATTCATCGAGTGAGCACGCGCGCTCGAGGACCACCATGAGGCAAGACAGCCCAACGGCAGACGCCACGGCCCAGGGCCCCACCGGCGAACCACCGACGCCCGCCCGGCCGCGCGACCCCGACTCCATTCGAGCCGAGCTCGAGCGAGCCAACGCCGAGCTCAGTCGGCGCCAAAAGCAGCTCGAGCAAACGCTCGACGAGCTGCAGGCAACCAACGAACGCCTCAACGAGGAAATGCAAAAGCGCCAGCACGCCGAGACGGAGCTGCGCATCGCCCACAAGCTCGAAGCGGTCGGCCGCCTCGCCGCTGGCATCGCTCACGAGATCAACACACCGACCCACTTCATCGGCCACAACATCACGTTTTTGTCCGAAGCCTACGGCGACCTGCGCGAGCTGGTGTCGGCGTTCGAGGACCTGTTGGTGGCGACCGAGTCGTGCACGGGATGCGCCGCCGCCCGCTCCGACGGCAAAGCGGCCGTGGACGACGCCGACCTCGACTTTCTCGACGGCGAGGTGCCGGTGGCCTTCGACGCCGTGCGCGACGGCATCGGCACCATCTCGCGCATCGTCGGCGCCATGCGCGAGTTCTCTCACCCCGACCAGGCGAGCAAAGAACTCGGCGACATCAATCGCGCGCTGCGCAGCACCCTCGCCGTCGCCCACCCCGAGTACCGCTTCATCGCGGAAGTCGAGACCGACTTTGGCGAGGTCCCGATGGTGCGATGCCACCTGGGCGAGCTCAACCAGGCGTTCCTCAACATCATCGTCAATGCGGCCCACGCAATCGAAGCCCAGCGGGCGCCCGACGACCCCATGGGCGTGATTCGCGTGGCGACGCGCAGCGAGCAAAACACCATCGCGATCGAAATCTCCGACACGGGCTGCGGCTTCGACGAGGCCGTGGGCGAGCGCATCTTCGACCCGTTCTTCACGACCAAGGAGGTCGGAGTCGGCACCGGCCAGGGGCTGTCGCTCACCCGCGCCATTGTCGTGGACCGACACGGCGGCACCATCGATGTCGCCTCGCGCGTGGGCGAAGGCACCACGTTCACGTTGAGGATCCCCGTATGACCACCGCCGCGCCCGCTCCGAACCTGCTCTTCGTCGACGACGAGCCGAACGTCCTGCGCGCCTTGCGGCGGGGCATGCGGCGCTACCGCAAGCAGTGGAACATGTCGTTTGCCCTGGGCGCCGACGAGGCCCTGGCGGAGATGTCAGCCAAGCCGACCCAGCTGGTGATCAGCGACATCAGCATGCCGGGCATCGACGGCATCGAGCTTCTGCGCCGCACCCGAGCCGACTTTCCCGACACCGCGCGAATTCTGGTGTCGGGCACCGCGGACGCAACCGTGACCATGAAGTCGGTCGCGGTAGCCCAGCGCTTTTTGGCCAAGCCGTTCGACATCGAGCACCTCGCCGCCGTGGTGGCGGACATGCTCGAGCTGCGCGCTCTGGTTGCCGACCCCGATCTGCGGCCGCTGTTCAACCAGATGGGCGCCCTGGGCAGCGTGCCCACGGTATACGCGGAACTCTGTCGGGTCCTCGATGACGAAACCGCCGCACTGGTGCGCGTGGCCGACGTCGTTCACCGCGAGCCGGCCCTGGTCGCGCGCGTCCTTCACATCGTCAACTCCGCGTTCTTCCGCGCGCCGGAGCCAGTGTCCGACGTGGCGACAGCGGTCCGCTACCTCGGCACCCGCCTTCTGCGCGACCTGGTCCTGATGAGCGAGGTGTTCTCGAGCATCGACCCGGGAGCCATCTCCAGCGCCTACGACGTCGACGGCGAACAGTCGCGAGCGCTGGTCGTGGGCCAGGCAGCCGCCGCATTCGTCGGCTCGAAACGCGGCGGCGACGCGTACACGGCGGGGCTTTTGTCGGGCGTCGGTCGCCTGGCCCTGGCCACCGCCGCACCCGCGCGCTGGACCGAGGTAGCAAGCGCCGCGCGCGCCGCGGGCGAGCCCCTGCACGTCGCCGAGCGCGACCAGTTCGGCACCGACCACGCCGCGGTCGCCGGCTACCTGCTGGGCTCGTGGGGACTTCCGGGGACCATCGTCGGCGCGGTGGCGCACCACAACGCTCCGGCCTGGGCCGATACCCCGACCGACCGACTGGCCCAGGCCGTCTACGTCGCCAACCGACTGGCCGACGAGCAGGCCGGCGGACCGCCGGCCGACGCCGACGAGGCCATTGCCAGCGCCGGGCTGGCCGAGCGGGTCTCCGAGCTGCGCGACCAGCTGCAGCCGTAGCCGGCGTTCCCGTTCCTTTGCCGCCGCGGAGGGCCTCGGCACCAGTCGCCTGCGGGGGGCACCTACCGCTAAATGGCTGAATCCCCTCGAAGCCTGTCGGAAATACCGGGGTTAGACGTCGGAACGGATTGTTCAGAGCGCTGAACAGCTTGCCCAGGACCGTGCACGTACCCGGCGATGCGGACCGGGAGCCGCCGCGCCCCGCCCCGCCGTGATTTCCCCGTGGCCACGTACACTTAGTAAGCGAACACACCACGAATACGCCACCTGGCATCGCCGATGCACTGGCCTCTGCCCGACAAGGAGGCTTCGATGCGAGGGATTTGGTTCGTGGGCGCGATGGCGGTGGTAGCAGCGAGCGCCGGATGTGTGGACAAGGTTGGGACGGAACTGGCGCAGCTGTGGCTCGAGCACCGAGACGGCAGCCTCGAAGGCGAGCTCACCGGCGCCGCGGCCGAGGTTGGGTTTTCGGCATCGGAGTTGAGCGCCGGCGAAGTCCGGCTGTCGATCGAGGTCGGCGGCCACGCTCTCGACGTCCACGTCGATCGCGCCAACGGCTGGCTCGAGTCAGACGGCCACGGCGCCACCCTGACCGCGGATCATCGAGCCGCCCTCGCCAGCCTGGCGGAGGCGCTCACCCGCGAGCTCGGCCCGGCCCTCGACCCGAACGGGCCGGCCGGCAGCGTCATCACCGCCGCGACCTACTGGTCACAGGCGCCGGCGAACTTTGCCATCGCCGGCCGCTCGCTCAGTCTGGCCTCGGGCAAAGGCGAACTCGCCAGCGCGGTGGGCAACGACGGCGTGCACTGCCTCAAGAAGTGGCGCAGCAACTGGGCATCGTGGAACGCGGCCACGTCGACCTATCGCGAATACGGGGAGCGCGTCACCGTGGGCAGCAACTTCAGCAGCAGCTACGGCTGCATGGGCCGATGCGGCGCCGGGTGCAGCGGCATTGGCGGCGGCTGGACCCAGGACTGCCTGGATCACGACACGTGTAGCTTCTACAACAATTCGTCGGGCGGCTCGGGCGACCCAAACTGCGGCGACGAGTTTGTCGCCGCCGAGGATGACTTTTGGGGCGGCGGCAGCTGCAACGGCAACTGGGAAAGCCAGAGCTGCGGCGACGGCGTGTGCGGCAGCAGCGAAAACGCCGCCAACTGCGCAACCGACTGCGGCGGCGTGCCGGGCTCGAGCCACTGCGGAAACCTGGTGTGCGACAGCGGCGAAAACTCCTCCAACTGCCCGTTCGACTGCGGGTCGTCGGGCTGCACCGCCTGCCCGTCCAACATGTTCGACGGCGGCCAGTGCTCGGGCACCGGCAACTCGGCCTGGCGATGCGTCAACGGCTGCTTCGTGAGCCGCTACTGCCCGTCGAGCGGAGGCCGGACCTGCGGGTGGTCCAACGGCTTCGCCGCCTGCCGCTAGCGGCCGCGGGATAGGAAAAAAACCTCGGCAACTCCAAGGGGGCGATGAGGGGCGAGCTGTCTTCGGGGCAGCTCGCCCCGATTCGTTCGGGAGGCGCTAGCCGGGGCGTGCGCGACCGGGGCGCGGTGGTATACAGCGCGCCATGCCCGCCCTCGGAGCCAAAGGCCTGGTCAAAGCGTACGGCGACCGCGCCATCGTGACCGGCGCCGACCTGACGCTGGAGGTCGGCGAGCGCGTGGGCCTGGTCGGCGTCAACGGATCGGGCAAGTCGACCCTGGCGCGCATGCTGGTCGGCCTGGTCGAAGCCGACGCTGGCGAAGTGACCTTGCCGCGGGGCTCGCGGCTCGAGTACCTCGAGCAGGAGCCCGACCTCGATGCCGACGCCACGGCCGTGGACGTGGCCGTGTCGGGCCTGCGCGACTGGGCCGAAGCAATGCGCGCCCACGAAGCCGCCAGCGCCGCACTCGACAGCGGCGCCGGCGACACCGAGCGCCACCTCGAGGCCCAGGCCAACGCCGCCGCCGCCATCGAGCGGGCCGGCGGCTGGGACGTGCAGCACAAGGCCGAGGCCATCCTCGGTCACCTCGGCGTGCGCGACCCGAGCAAGACCGTCGGCACCATGAGCGGCGGCGAACGCCGGCGCGTTGCCCTGGCGCGTTTGTTGGTGGCTGCTCCCGACGTCGCAGTCCTCGACGAGCCGACCAACCACCTCGATGTCGCGACCATCGAGTGGCTCGAAGACTACCTGGCCGAGCAGTTCACCGGCGCGCTGTTGCTCATCACCCACGACCGCTACCTTCTCGACCGGGTCGTCACACGCACCCTCGAGCTCGAGCGCGGCGTGGTTCACTCGTACGACGGCGGCTGGGACGCCTACCTCGTCGCCAAAAGCGATCGCGAAGCCCACGAGCAGCGGGTCGAAGCCAATCGGCAGAACTTTCTGCGGCGCGAGCTCGAGTGGCTGCGGCGGCAGCCGAAAGCGCGCACCACGAAATCCAAGTCGCGGGTCGCTCGGGCGGAACAAGCGCTAGCCGACGGCCCGGCGGCCTCGCGCGGCGCCGCGGTGATCTCGGCGGCGGCGACGCGCACCGGCAAGACCCTGCTCGAAACCCGCGACCTCGCGGTCGATATCGGCGGCGCCCGCGTGGTCGACGACCTGTCGCTCACCATGAAGCAGGGCGACCGCATCGGCATCATTGGGCCGAATGGAGCCGGCAAGACCACCTTGTTGCGCGCCCTGCTCGGCCAGCTCGAGCCGGCGGCGGGCTCGGTCGTGCGCGGCGCCAATACGGCGGTGGCCTATCTGGACCAAAGTCGGGCCGGCCTGGTCGACGACAAGAGCATCTTCGACAACGTTGCCGAAGGCCGAGCGCAAATCGAAGTCGGCGACCAGGCCATGCCGGTGCGCACGTACCTGCAGCGGTTCCTGTTCTCGGTGCCCGAACAGGGGCGCGCCGTGGGCACGCTGTCGGGCGGCGAGCGCGCCCGCGTCGCCCTGGCCCGGGTCCTGCGCGAAAAGACCAACCTCATCGTGCTCGACGAGCCCACCAACGATCTCGACGTGACCACCCTCGCCGCGCTCGAAGCGGCCCTGCTCGACTTTGGTGGCTCGGCGCTGGTGGTCACTCACGACCGGTGGTTTCTCGACCGCATCGCCAGCTCGATCCTGGCGTTCGAGGGCGACGGACGGGTGGTGCACGTGCACGGCGGCTACGACGACTACCGGACGTGGCAGGCTCGCGACCGCGCCGAGGCCGAGGCCCGCGAAGCGGCCGAGGCCGCAAAGCGCGCCCGCAAAAAAGCCGGAGCCGACAGCGCACCGAGCAACGCGGTGTCGGCAGCCCCGGCGCCCGACGCCGAGCCGGCCGCCAAAAAGCTGACCTTCACCGAGCGCCACGAGCTCGAGGGCCTGCTCGAGCGCATCGACGCGGCCGAAGAGAAGGTGGCCGCCATCGAGGCGGACATTGCCGCGCCGTCGTTCGTCGACCTCGGCCACGCCGAGCAGGCCGCTCTCGCCGACAACCTCGCCGCGGCTCGCGCCGAAGCCGACGCCCTGGTCGAGCGCTGGACCGAGCTCGAGGCCCGCAGCGAGCTCGGCTAGCCCGTCCGCGCGCCGGGGCACACTAGAGGTTGGAGCGGCGAATTGCG